>Ga0255429_1059_pt1 | contig 23496 bp, 19 predicted proteins | sample ANMaggSeSYBR02H9_FD_182636 | JGI IMG/M metagenome (GOLD analysis project Ga0255429, IMG submission 182636) | Sediment cell enrichment communities from methane seep in Santa Monica Basin, California, United Staets - ANME aggregate JGI... | ecosystem: Environmental > Aquatic > Marine > Cold seeps >... | reverse complement strand
ATGTCCACCACCGGCAGCAACCAACAACAACCGAGGCCGCCGCCCACATATCTAGCAACCAGGCGCAGGGTGTGGGGCTAAGCGTGAGGAGCGGCCGGGTGGGCAGGGCAAGCGAGTGGAAATGTCGGGAGGCGGGAGAGGGAAGGAAGGAATAGTGCTGGATTTCTGCAGAAATTAACCCGCAGATGCAACCTTAAATCAGCGTAAATCTGCGTGACCTGCACGCCCTTCGGGCATAGCAGGCACTCAACTCCGCAGGAGGTGAGTGTATCAGCGTCTTGAAAACAACTGGAAAATTGGACAGTGTCCATTCACCTGATCTTTACATATCAAAAGAAAATACCTGTGCCACGGCGGTGGGTTCAGTTTCAGCGAACAAGGCAGAGGGGACCCAGGTGGTTTTACGAGTTCTGGAAGGAAAGCGGTGCTACCATTACGCTGCAGGCGGCGCATTGCTCTATCACCGCCCAGAATGTGCATTGAGATTTCAATCGCCTGCGTCTTTGGGTTTGCCTACATTGCTCAGGAAGTGGGAATTGCATATCTTGCGACTGCGGGTGGGCAAAAGCAGCAAAATGCGCTGCCTTTGGCGTGGTTGTTGCCCGGGGTCTGGCTGTTTGGACCGTGCATCGATATTTTACTAAACTCCAAAATGACCGATAGGTTCCTTTCATTAGTTCAAAGACCAAATGATATTAACTATGAATATAGAACTGATATAGTGCATAATAATATGATCGAAGATACCTATTCAGTAGTCTGGAAACTTGAAACTCAACTGATTATTAAACCAAGAATTATTATTCAGGAAGAATCAGGAGAAAAGATCAATGAACAAAGAAGAAAATACCTCGTGCAGGGTTAGAGTTGTCGGCAGGGATGACAAAAACAGGCCGATTTTAGAATTTTCTGGTGATGAGGCCGAATGTGGGAGTGTGCTTTCTGTCCTGGCAGACAAAGAGGAAATAATTATACGAACAAAAAATTCAGAGTATCAATAAAATTATTCCTCTTGATGAATATTTTAATTTATTATGGACAGCAAGCGGGTTTTTGGTTGCAGATTTCGCAGTTCATGGGGAATCAACTCAAATTGGATGAGTTTTGACATTATGTATTAATCGGCATTCATCGGGATGTTATTTAATGTAATGTGTCTATAGTATAGGATAGATGAGACGTGAAATAGATAATGTACTATTGGGCCAGATTCTTACAAGAAATGAAAGCCGGGAAAATTTATTATCTGAATTCGCTACGAAAAGTTCTGACAGCACCCGCAGAATTGAAGAGCCTGATGAAGTGCGCTCAAAGTTCTTCCGAGATTCTGACCGCATAATTCATTCTAAGGTGTATACACAATATATTGATAAAACGCAGGTTTTCTATCTGTTCGAAAACGACCACATCACACACCGAGTCCTTCATGTCCAGTTGGTCTCGAAAATTGCAAGACAGATAGGAAGGGCGCTGGATTTGAATGAAGACCTCATTGAAGCAATCGCTTTGGGGCATGATATAGGTCATGCACCTTATGGGCATGAAGGAGAGACCCATCTTTCCGAATTATGCCAAAGTCATGGTATTGGTGAGTTTCATCACAATGTTCAGAGTGTGCAGTTTCTTGATAAAATTGAAAACCAGAATCTAACGCTTCAGGTTTTAGATGGAATTCTAAGCCATGATGGTGAGAGTTATAACCAGATTTTGACGCCGAATCGTAATAAATCCTGGGATATTTTGGACAAGGAAATTGAAGCTAAAATAAATGAAAACATTGAGTTAACACCTATGAGTTTAGAAGGGTGTGTTGTAAGGATATCTGATATGATCAGCTTTGTGGGAAGGGACATAGAGGATGCCATGACTGTGGGATTGATAACAAGGGGACAGATTCCTGAAAGTTGTGCGGAAGTGATAGGCAATAATAACAGGGACATTATAAACACGCTTGTTATTGATATAATCGAGAATAGTTATGGTATGGATTTCATCAAGTTTAGTGGTGAAGTCTGGCAGGCATTGGCGAAGTTAAGGGATTTTAATATGGATATGATTTACACAAGCCCAAGATTGAAGACTCAATCCGCTAAAATCAAGAGTATGTATGAATTTATGTATGAAACTTTCCTAAACGATCTGAAAAGTAAGAATCTTGATTCAAATATCTATAATCACCACATTAATTATTATAAAACGGGGTACGGTAGTAGATTTTCTGAGCCTGAGATTGTGAGAGATTTCCTTGCAGGGATGACAGATAAATATTTCAATAATACTTTTAAAGAACTATTTCTCCCGAAAAAATGCAGATATAACATAGAAGAATGCGAAAAATTTGTTACCTGATGTAGAGGAACTATTATGAAAATATATATTGCAGGACCGCTTTTTTGCGATGCAGAACTTGAATACAATGAACAGCTTGATAAATTCCTGTCAGACCTTGGTTTTACTACGTTCCTTCCTCAGAGGGATGGGTTCAAGCTGGTAGAGCTTGAGAAGAAGGTCGGCAGGTCCGAAGCTTTGAGAATTATTTTTGAAAGGGATGTGCAGGAGATCAAGGATTCTGATGTGGTGGTGTTTAATATGGACGGCAGGGTGCCAGATGAGGGGGCATGTGTTGAGATAGGGATTGGGTATGCACTGGGGAAGGAGTGTATAGGGCTGAAGACTGATGTGAGGGGTGCGTTTGGCGGTGCTGATAATCCGATGGTGCTGGGTGCACTGAAGTTTCGGGTGGCTGGGAGTTTGGAGGAGGTTGAGGAGATGTTGAGGGTGAACAGAAGTTAAGACTGTAAAATGGGTAATTAATGAGCTTTCTTCTTTCTAAAATTTCAAGAAACGGCTTGGTGCGCCAATTTGTCGAGTAGCCTAAAGAGACCATAGTAAATACCCCATTCTCCCCACTTGTACCACAAATAATATTTTCACCCAATACAGTATACAAACAACACCCTCCTAATATATCCAATAACTACAATCAATAAACATCATAAAAATCGGAGCTTACAAACATGACACTCAGAAGCGATGAAGTAACAAAAGGATTAGAACGAGCCCCCCACCGCTCCCTGCTAAAAGCCATGGGAATTATCGATAACGAAATGGACCGCCCGTTTATCGGTGTAGTCAATTCCTGGAGCGAATTAATACCAGGCCACATACACCTGGACAAACTTGGAGAATCAGTAAAAGCAGGGATCAGGCTGGCCGGAGGCGTACCATTCGAATTTTCCACCATCGGCATATGTGATGGAATAGCCATGGGCCATGAAGGTATGAAATATTCACTACCCAGCAGGGAACTCATACGTGATACCATCGAGCTAATGGTACAGGCACACAGGTTCGATGGCATGGTAATGATACCCACCTGCGACAAGATCGTACCAGGGCACCTGATGGCAGCGGGCCGGCTGGACATACCCACAGCAGTGGTCACAGGAGGCCCCATGCTGCCCGGGTTCGTGGATGATGAACAACGGGATCTGATATCAGTGTTCGAAGGCGTGGGAGAGCGGCAGAACAACAAGATCACAGATGAAAAACTAAAGGCACTGGAGGATTGCTCATGCAGCGGTGCAGGTTCATGCGCCGGATTATTTACAGCCAATACCATGGCCTGTGTCACAGAAGCACTTGGCATGAGCCTGCCTGGCTGCGGCACCACCCATGCCGTGGATGCAAAGAAGTTCAGGATGGCCAAAGAGACCGGGATGAAGATCATGGAACTGGTAGAGAAGGGCATCACTGCTAAGCAGATAGTAACACCTGAGGCCATTGACAATGCCATCATATTGGATATGGCCATCGGCGGCAGTACCAATACGGCCCTGCACCTGCCAGCCATAGCCCACGAGTTCGGAGTGGACCTGCCGCTGGACAGGTTCGATGAGATGAGCCGCACCACACCCCACCTTACCAACCTGAGACCTGGTGGGAACCATTTCCTGCTTGACCTGGAGCGAGCGGGCGGCGTGCCTGCCGTGATGCAGCGGCTGGAGGACATGCTGTCCCTTGATGTGCTTACCGTGACAGGTGAGACAATGGCAAAGAACCTGGAAGCCTTTACACCGGTAAACCCCAGGACCAATGCCAGTGTCATTAAGACCCTGGATGACCCCGTACATCCCCAAGGCGGGATCGCCATACTTAAAGGCAACCTTGCACCTGAGGGTTCGGTCATCAAACAGACTGCGGTCCATCCTGATATGATGGTACATTCCGGGCCTGCCCGGGTCTTCAACAGCGAGGAGGAATCCATGCATGCCATCATGGACAGGCAGATAAAGGCCGGAGATGTGGTGGTTATACGCTACGAAGGACCAAAAGGCGGCCCCGGCATGAGGGAAATGCTCTCACCCACATCTGCCATTGCAGGTATGGGCCTGATCGACTCCGTGGCACTTATCACAGACGGCAGGTTCTCAGGCGGCACACGTGGCCCCTGTATCGGACATGTGACACCCGAGGCTGCACAGGGCGGTCCCATCGCACTGGTGGAGGAAGGCGATACCATCGAGATAGATATCCCTAACCGGCTTCTGGACATAAAGGTGCCAGGTAATGTGATGAAAGAGAGGAAAGCCAGTTGGAAAAATCCTGTAGTAGAAACTAAAAAGAGCTATCTTGCCAGATACCAGCGGTACGTGGGTACTGCATCCCGCGGCAGCATCCTTGAATAGGAGAATATTTAACACACTATTTTCCCCTGTTACGGCTGTCATGATCCACTTGAATGGATATTGATCAAGTCAAAATGGAACCCGGATGCTGCAAAAGGAAGAAAAAATAACTATCATCCTGATGGTTATGTCACTGCTGGTATTGATCAATGTATACTTCGGTTTTATTGTTGATAGTATGGAAACCTCCCAATATTCAGATCAATCGGTCACAGGCGACCGGGTTGTATTGTATGGTGTGGTAGTCGGAAAAGGAGGGACCGTTACCGGTGACCACCTGGTACTTAGAGTGGATAGTGAAGGCAGCAGGGTCAAGGTCTTTATCCACTGTAATAATGGTGCTGAAAAGGTCAATAATATAATTGATATTGCAGATACAGTTGAGGTTACAGGTACCGTGGAAGAATACCAGGGTAAAAAAGAGATTGTGGTGGAGCAACCTGGTGATGTAAAGATACTGGGGTAAATATGCTGGGGTGAATATGGTGGGACAAATACACTTAATAAAAATACTAGCACAGTGTGTACTTTTCAACTGTGGATAATAGTGTATATTTCTCAATAATGAGTGATAGTGTGCTGTCGCCTGACGCACTAACTCCGGAGCTTCATCCACTGGCCAATACCGTTGTCTACTCCAGTAACCCTCTATGCCAGGCAATATCGCAGGAATATACCGCATTGGGGTTGTCTTATCGATCACAGATAGACTTTGTCAATAACTCACGCAAGGACCTATACAACACGGTTGTCACTAATTTGGTTTAAAGATATAAAAATCTTGGCTACATAAATGATAATCAGGATGGGTTATCGATTCAAATGATATTAAAATATATCAACACTGCAAGCAGTAGCAGTACTGCTCCCGTCACAATCCGTATCTCGACACGTCTATTTTCCCTTAGGTCATTGACCCGTTCGGGGCTGAGCCCGAACGCCAGCATAATACCCAGGATAAGCACCGGCAGTATCACACCAAAATTATAGAAACCAAGGTATATCGCCCCATCAGCGATTTTACCTTGTGTTATCAACATGTCCAGTATGGCAAAATAGACCGCACCCACGCACGGTGCCTTGATTATTGAGAACATTGCACCTGCAAGAAATGAAACCATAACCGTATTCCTGTGCTCAATTCCTTCAACCAGTTGCAAAAATGACCTGGACGTTTTGAAACTCGACCTGTCATGCACCCTCAGGTGGTACGCATCATAAAAATGCCACAATCCAAGCAGTCCGATCAATACCACTAACAGCAGGGTAATAGTATCCTTGATCTCTGGCTGCTGTTTGATCACGCCCAGTAGGCCCATCCCCACTACCATGAACATGACAAATATACCTGCACAAAAGCCACCCACGATCTTCAGCAATTCAGTGCGGTTTCCCTTTGAGGATAGGGTCAATGATGCCAAAAATGCCATTACAGCCAGCAGACATGGATTGAACCCGGCCAGCAGACCCGCCACCAATACAACAGGCAGAGATAGCTCAGGTAATATATTCCTGCTATCTGCAGGCTGGACAGAGTTATTTTCAGGAATTGGAGATGCATTTTCAATCCCTGCAACCAGCAGTTCTTCCAGTCGTTTCTCATCGCCATTATAGTCCGAATATGTTATAGTGGCCTGGTGATTGATGACCACGGCAGGGACGGTAGCTATTCCGTACTCACTTACCATGCGGTCATATACTTTCATATCACCATGGTCCGACCATATCTCATATTTTGAATAGGAGATGTTGTCATATCCCTGGACAACCTTGTCCACTATAGGTTCGGCACCGGCGCATTTTAAACAGCCGCCCTCATAAAAATATTCGACTACTACTGAATCCGCTTGGACCACTGAACCTGCCTGGCCGCTTGCCGTAATGGGAAAAAACAGGACTATTGACAACAATACCAGTAACGTGAAGCCATTAATGGCATGCAGTGGAAATACAGGTCTCTGTTTCATAATTGCTCTCCAGAACCTCGCCAGTGGTCAGGTTTGCGATCTCCCCTGTATAAGGAGATACATAACTCTCTACAACATACAGGGACTTGATGCCAGAACATGCACAGTTGCGCTCCATCATCTCTACTTTCCAGTATGTCTCATCTTCCTGAAGCGCGCTGTTGTTAGTCTCGAAACCCTGGACTAACACAGTCTTATTACCCCTCAAATCGGGCCTATTGAAGTTCTCTGACATGTATTCCACAGCAACAGGGTCTTGTTTTACGATTTCAATTGCCTGTGATGCGTTTATCTTAATTGAGGATTCTTCCGGTTCACCTTGCTGGTTTGTAATATCAATACATGCAGAAACTGCAATTATTACACTGATAAAAATAATTACTCCTGCTACGTTTGCAAAAACCTGGTGAGTCATAATTCAAATTCCTTATAATAATCATTAAACCTTTCCCGCATTTGCTCCCAGGTGGGCAGGTTTGTCTGGCAGCCAACTTTTTCCACCACAAAAGATGCCGTAGCAGACCCCACCCGTCCGCACACATCCAGGGAAAAGCCCCTGGTATATGCTACCAGGAATCCTACACGGTATGCATCGCCCGCACCGGTTGGGTCTACTGCATCCACCTGTACGGCAGGGATGAACATCCTCTCCCCGTCGGTGTATATCTCGCTGCCACCTTTATCCAGTGTGACCACTACCAACCCGATATCCGCCTCCAAGTCTTCACGGGAGCGCCCTGTCATCCGGGCGAGCCGTTCTATCTCATGGCGGTTGGTGAACAGGATATTAGTATGTTCCAGTATGATATCAAGGCATTCCCTGGAATACACTACCAGGTCCTGCCCAGGATCGAATGAGACAAATTCAGCGAGCCTGGCAGCCTTTGAATTGAACACAGGATCGGCAGTGGCCAGGTGTACGAATTCCAGGCGGGGCGGTTCAAGTTTTGGGAAATCATTTGATGCCCCCCAGTAGAAATAGGTTACCTGATCATGGTCTTCATCAGTAAATATGAATGCTGAAGCCGTTTTTTTGTCACTGATGTTGTACAACAGACTGATATCCACACCCAGTCGTTCCAGGTGCCGCTGGTAATCAGACCCTTCAAAATCACAACCAATAGGCGAGACCAGCTGGCTTTTTCCTCCAAGGGTGGCTATTCCTGCTGCAATATTTGCTGCACCACCGCCAAAGTAAATGTGGTAATTATTTATGGGCATTGACGAGTTGGGCAGTGCAAACCGTGTTACATCGAACAGGTGGTCATATGCAGTGTGCCCTATTATAGAAATGGTTTTGTCCAAGAGCAATACCCCTTTTATCTTACTCATCTTCAGCAGAATATTCCAGTTCAGTGACCTCTATCACATTGAGTGGAATATTTTTCATTACTTTGCCTATGACAGATTTCGCTATCCTGGCAGCGTGTTCCTCATTCTCGGCATCGAATACACGCATCTCAAGCATCAGTCCCACAAGTGCGGTATTGGCTGTAATGAACACACTATCAAATGGTTCATCACAGGCAGGACAATACGTGGTACCGATATTTATTTCAATAAATTCCAGTTGTGGATTCAAGCGTTTCCCTGCCTCTGCAATGGCTACTCCCATTGCATCATCAACTGTTTCAATGTCCTTTACCAACCAGGCCGCTTCTAATATTACCTTGTAATTCATCAACATACAGCAATCAATCCTCACATATTCTTACAACTTTTATCATCTGTTTTGCAACGTTTTATCTTTGAAATCCTAAATGGCAAACAATTCCGGATTATTTACAGTAAACACTCCCAATCGTACGCCAGCGTCCAGCCATGCATGTCCATAACTGAAACATACCAGGGCATTGACCCTGTCTTCACTTTCTGCGAAATGAACACCGTCATTGTAATAGGACCTGGCCATGTCAAGATAATCATCTGCTATCTTCTTGAGATATGACCCTTCTCCTGCTGAAGTCTTAACGTCTTTAAGTGCCCCTTCCAGCATAACCATATATCGTTTGGTCTTCTCTTCAAGATTTGCAGGTTGAGACTGCATAGACCTAAAATTATCGGGAAATAACGTAAATGTTCTTATTAATCTCATGTACGCCTTATTTCCCGTCCCCCAGATCCATTACAAACCATTCGAGACTTTTTAATTTATCCAGACAAAATTAAAAAGTCTCATAATTGTTAATATCAAAAATTCTGATAAATCTTCAATCGAAGATTCTAATAAATCTTCAGTCAAAATAACTGGTTTTTAAGATAGTATATATTCTGGTAAAAAGCAGGAAAGAAACCAAAGCGCTTTATATTCTCTTGATGTTGAATAAACAAATCATTCCGGAGTTAAACGTAAATGGAAGATTTGTTGAAAACGTTTACCATTCCCGATAATACTATAATGGAAGAACATTCCATTGTTACTGCCGGAGGAGCCATTATAGGCAACCATACCGTTATGGGTTTTGGCATTATTGCTGATTCGGTCATTGCCGGGGAAAGGGTCAGGATCAATGGGAATGTCATCGGGACCGAAGAAGTAAGGATTGATATGTGGTCTCAGGTGAATGGTGATGTCAGGACCAAGAATGATGCATATATCGGTGAATTTGTCAATATAGATGGAAAACTGATCGTAGGCAAAGACCTGGATATTGGCAAGAATGTGAAAATAGACGGAGGCTATGAGGCCCGAGGCTGGATAGTTGTCAGGAATCCCATCCCGGTGATCATTTACATTTTCCTGTACCTGACAGAATTAATTAGGATGGGGAAAGACGAAGAGGTTGATAACGCCCTGAAAAATCTGTTTTCCGATAAAAGTGATGATTTAGAGGAGGATAAACTACTTATCATTCCCAGCGGTTCGAAGATCGACCTTGAATCAATTAAGGTTCCTGATAAAGCTGTTATTGGCAGTGGCTGCCGGATGATGGGGAATATCAGGGCTTCCTCAATTGTGATGGGGAACAATAATACACTGTTCGGCAGTATCAAGACTACCAATGAGATAGTCATCGGTGAAGGTAATACCATACACGGAAACCTTGTGACAAGGGGTGATGTGCGTATCAATAAAAACTCACATATCCTGGGTGAGATCAATGGCGGTAAGGTCATGATCCACGAGGAAGCCAGGGTGGACGGGGCTATGCGGGCTGCCAATGGTGTGATAATTACCAGGGATGAGATGGAAGAGGAATACAAAACAGGCGGTCTGCTGGATATGGTGCCAGAGCCTACCGTACCAAAGAAGACGAAAGCTACTTCTAATAAGATAAAGGTAGATGAAACAGGCCCGGGTGAAGCAGTAGAAGAAACCATTGCAACCGTATCAGGAACTGGGATGGAAACCGGGACATCAGAGGTTGTTAGTTATGACATCCCTGCGAAAAGAATGACAACCGCCATTAGACTGGGCGATATTATAAAATCGGTCCCTGCCAAAAAGAAAACAACAACCAGTACTACTGCCGATAAAAAGAAATCGACAACTAAGACTACTGCCGATAAAGAGAAATCGACAACCAGGACTATTTCCGATAAAGAGAAAACGACAACCAGGACTATTTCCGATAAAGAGAAATCGACAACCAGGGCTACTTCCGATAAAGAGAAATCGACAACCAAGGAGAAAACCACTGCTAAAAAGACTGCTACCGGCAAGAAAACAAAGCCAAAAAAGACAGCAGCTAAGAAAAAAACAACAACTAAAAAGGCTGTTGCTAAAGAAAAAGCATCTGCTGCCGAAAGTAGCACCGGTAAAAAAACTGTAAAAAAGAAGACTGGGACTAAAAAGAAACCTGCTGCAAAAAAGAAAACAACCAAAAAAACGACAAAATAAAGTTGAGCAGGGAAATGCCGGAACAGATAAACGCGGCAAAGTCCCGAACCATGACGATAAAGCTATATTTTACAGCGATGGTAATTACCAATATGCTATTACTTTATTTGGGAATTTTATTCTGGGTACGATCATCCATGGTCATCTCATCAAGACACGAAAAAATGGCAAAGTAGTTAGCAAGACGAAGAAGATATTATTCACTTATATCATGCCAATCGCCTTCATTGCAGACCTATATCCACTGAAACAAGGATTGAAACATAAACCATATATCGTTTAACCTCACTCGAATGTCACGAATGAGTGAGATCAGGGAGATTCCCGGTATTGGTGAAAAAACAGCCCGGCGCCTTATTGAGCATTTCGGGTCAGAAGATCTAGTACTGGATGCATTTCAGCGGCATGACGTGGCTGCTATTGCAGGTGCTCCCGGTGTTGGCCAGAAGAATGCTGTGACTCTTGTACAGGGATTTATTTTCAGGGACGAGAACTTCTCACCAGATGATTTCCTAAAAACGAAAGAGGCATGGCGTGTCTACAGGGGACTGCTTGACATCATACGCTCATACGCCAGCACCCCATATGCAAAGGATAAGCTGAATATTTATTTTCCCCTGCCTTCCTCGAAAAAAGAAAAGATCATGTCAGTAATGAGCGGTGTTTCTAAAGCATGCCTGATGGTCAACGGGATCGCTGCAGTCGAAAACGGTATCGTAGACCTGAAAAAAGCACTAAAAGGTGTAAGGCCCATAAAAGGAACCACCCTGAAAAAAGTTCGGGACAGGGTGCTGGTGGCAGCAGACCACGATGAATATGAGAAGGCTTTGGCAGGTTTTGGACACGTAATCGACGTGATACTGGCAGGCTCTCCCAGGGAACTTGCAGATGCAACAGCAGCGTACCACCACGTTACGGCCTCAATGAAACTCGAAGGTGTGGACCTGCCTTATAATGCAAATATCACATATGCAAACCTGGAGGCACTGGAAGCGTGGGAGGTTGTCCCTGAACTGGAGATCGCTTTATTTTCAGGCAACCTCACATCTATTACATCGGCTGCATATGCCTATGACCTGGTCATCGATACTAAAAGCCGTTTCTTTTCCAGTATAAAACGATCCGATGTCAGCCGTCTTGAGACTATACTGGATGGATTGGCAGATGATGGTGGGGTCAGGACAGGTTTTGACCCTGATGTAGACAGAATACAATCGGCTCTGGAACAACTGGATGTCACAATAAAGTCTGCCGAAAAAAATGCTGATACACGTTTCAAGGAATACCTTAACAGCAGTACCGTTACCCTGACCGGTAAGGACTTGCTGGATGCAATAGGTGGTGGGGTCAGGGACCTGCTGGACAGGGAGATGGCCGAACATTATAGGCAGATCATAAAAGGATCGGTCTTAGTTATTATTAAGGACCTGGACTTGAATCCTAAAGAAGGACTATACCTGGATGGTCTTTTTTCCAATGACATCGTTACCACTATCCAGGCTGACATGGAGATAGTTGAACAGCTCAGGCAGTACCTCCATGCGGAACTGGCAAACCGTAACATTAAGATACTAAAGGAAACTGCCCGCAGCCTGTCAGAGCTTAAGGATACTGCCCGCCAGCTTGTATCTGAAGCAATGGAACTGGATATGTGGTTCGCTATCGGGCTCTTTGCAATGGACAGGGGGCTTGTTACCCCGCAAATGGTCGATGAGGCGGGAATTGATATCAAGAGCGGCATAAACCTGTTCCTTTCAGGCAATGTGGAGCCGGTCAATTATTCACTTGGAGACAGGGAACAAAATTACGACATAGATGGTTATTCACCTGAACGGGTGGCCGTACTTAGCGGGGTTAACTCGGGCGGCAAGACATCCACACTGGACCTTATCACCCAGACCATGATACTGGCTCATATGGGATTTCCTGTGCCTGCCGAAGCTGCAGTTGTTGGGTTAGTGGATGAGATGTATTATTTCGGTAAATCCGGTGGTACAATGGATGCGGGTGCTTTCGAGTCCACTATAAGGGAATTCTCTGTTGTATCGGGAACGTGTAAGATGGCGGTACTTGTGGATGAACTGGAATCTATCACCGAGCCGGGGGCATCAGCCAGGATAATCGGCGGCATACTTGAATCCCTTGCCTGTAATCCGAGGGCAATTGGTGTATTTGTGAGCCACCTTGCAGAGAATATAATGGAACATACATCTGCACCTGTGCGGGTTGACGGCATCGAAGCACGTGGACTGGATAAGAACCTTAACCTGATCGTGGACCGGAACCCGAGGTACAATTATGTGGCTAAGAGCACACCTGAACTTATCGTAGAGAGATTGGTGAGGCAGGCAGATGGCGTTAAGAGGGATTTTTACCAACATCTTCTTGATAAATTCCAGTGAGGAACCAGTTCTGCATTTACCCCCCTGTTTCCACTGTATTTATCATGTATTTGAATTATTTACAAAGATTAGTAGGACTTCATGGTTGTCATACAAATAATTGCACCGGGTAGTTCAAATGGTTTTTTGTGAAGTTATACCTAAAAGATATTTCCAAAGTGGCACAAACTGTATATTGAAACCTTTGTAGACTTCCAATGCTTCACAATCTTCCGTTATTACAAAACCTGTATCAACGCCAAATTTATCCATGAATCTCAGAAGACCTTTCAGGTCACGCATCCTGATTTTTGAAGAATACTTGGACTCTATCGGCAATATCTTGGAACCATCCTGCAAAACAAAATCAACCTCTTTGTTTGCCTCACGCCAGAAAAGATTTGCTTTTGAAGCAAACTGAACAAGATTCTCTGCAACCTTTCCAATTGAAGCATCTGCAAGCGCAAGAGCGATACATGGATGTATCAGGTAATATTTCTTGAGCTTTCTTGAAGATGCTTTGAATGAACCCCGGTAATTCCTGACATCCTTGAGAATAAAACAATCTTTCAGATAATGCATATAATTGCTTACAGTCTGCCTGCTTTTCCCTACTTCCTTTGATATCTCATCAAGATTCAGAATAAGGCCCGGGTCTGATGCCACGATCATGATAAGCTTCTCTATAAGCTCAATATCCTTCACATCAAAAAGCACCCTGAGATCCCTAAATATTGCTTTTTCCACAATATTTTCTTTTACATAGACCTTTGCGACATCATCATCAAAATCAATCATCTCAGGAAATGGTCTTAAAAGATAATTTTCCAGTTCAATCTTTATCTCATGCTTCCATATATCTGCATCGTTTTTCAATAAAGCGACATCTTTGCCCTTAAATCTAAGAAATTCCTCAAAAGATAGCACATCAAGCTCAAAATAAAATATCCTGCCTGCAAGAGTCTCTTTTGCATCAAGAAGTATGTTTACAGATGCTGAACCTGTAACAAAGAACTTGATGTTCGGATACATATCATAATATATCTTTATCTTGTTCTGCCAGTCATCCAATTTCTGTATCTCATCTAAAAAAATATAGATTTTTTCAGACCGTATCTCTTTTTTAAGTATCTTCTCAGAATATAACGTGACAAGAGACCGTATATCATCCACAGATTCATCAAATGAAAAATAAAGTATATTTTTAGGGTCAACACCACTTTTAATAAGATCATCTATTACCTGGAATATCATGGTTGTCTTACCGGTCCTGCGCAGACCAACAACAGCCACAATCTGCCTTAATTTCAAGTATTTCTCTATTTTTGAAAACATATCCCGCTTAATATCTGGTGCTAGTTCTTGCTCGACAGAATGTGTTTTCCACCATCTGTTAAATTGCGTTAAAATTTCTATAGATAACATATCAGTTACTTAGACCTAACAAATATATAGGTTTTTCGTTAATACAAATTAACGAAAAACTACATTATTCGTTAAATAAACTCAACGAATAACTGAAATATTGCACTTTAGACAATCTAACAAGCCCCAAGCATCAAACAGAACAAAGGGTTTTCCAGCTGCTCTGGTCTAACATATCCTTGACAGTCCTGCCGCCTTTGTTCACGTATAGGAAATTATACACTTTCCTATGGAGGCTGAAGACTTTTTATTATTTTCTGGTGGCAACCACATTTAAAATTCCATTCTCGGATGACTGTTATATTAATGTACTAAAATATTTAATAAAGTTTATTTCTTGTGTAATTGATTATAATTTATGTCCAAAGTAAATATACATATTAATAAATCATTGACAAAAGACATAGAATACGGCCTTGGGACAAAATTGTCTAACATTTATCAATATTTTTATCAATAAGATGGAAAATGTTATTATAATTTGGTTTAAATACTATTGTAATTCTATCCCATGTAACGTATTTGTAAGGCCAACTTTTTTTCCTTATCATAATAATATTATTGTTCATTAATATTATATACTTTGTGAAAAATTGTATATGTTGGAGACGTTTATTGTATTTTGATATATTAAATTAACATCTTGAAATGAAAGGGATATTGAATGATATTAAAATCTTATAATGATGGTTAGTGTCAAGCCAAGCGTCAAATGCTGTATTGATTTTTTTTAAATACGTCAGCATCATATAAAATAGGGCAGATTACAGCTATACGTTTCATGGTTGACTTGGCATTAGAGTCATTCATTGATTGAAGTGTTAAATGATTTTTGTCCCAAAACTAACAATTTCGAAAATCTTATATACCATAATAAAAATGTGGGCATATATATTGGATATTTTGCTAAGATTACGTTCCATCTAGCCAAGAAGGTGAGTGAATTATGATTCATAAAGAAATTAAAATTAACCATACCGCTGTAAGTAACAGCATGAATACACACAGGATATTGATTCTAATGCTCATGACCGCCTCCATATGTGTGCAAAGTGCAGGAGTGGGCGCGGCGGAAGATGTGTATTTTACATTAGATCCCACATTAAATAAAATCTCTGGAGAAACAGAAAACAAAGAAGTACTTAATTTGGGAAATGGATATAAAATTAAAATAACAGACCTTGACAAAAATAATCCATATAAAATCAGGTTAATTCTTGAAAAAGATAGTGTTAAACTTGATGATAAAATTATAGAGACTGGACAAAAATATTCCTGGAATAATAATGAGGAGCATATTAGATTAAATGCTGAAATATTTGTTGGCACAAGCATGGATGTAGTTTTTTTCAAGAATGTTTATCAAATCTCTAATGAAAATACTATCATAAACAATGAAACTTTTACCATAATATACAGCAGCGGAAATAGTGAGAGTTTGAATTTGAATACCGCTGATAATAACAATATAGAAGGATTTACGACATTAAATGAAAACGTGGTGCAGAGTTCAAGCTTTCCACCTGCACCAGGTTATTCTCAGGAATTCCTAAAAGAAAACTACAGCCTTACATTATTGGAACTGGATGTTGATGGAAATAAAGCATGGATATCATTGTCAAAAAATGGTGGAGAAGTTGATAATATAGTCGTACCAGTCGGTGGATCATACAACTACAATTCATTATTAAGCTTTAAACTGGATAAAGTATTTGTAGGCACGTCGAGGAATTATATTGAAATCAGCAATATTTATCAATATTCTGAAATAAATTCAAGTATTATAGTCCAGAATGAATCTGCATTACTTCTTGGAGGGTTAAATGGTAAGTTCATACTTACAGGAGGAGGACTCGAATGGCAACTTGAGGAAAATTATACATTACATACTATTGACATTGATATAGTTGACCATTCCAGAGAGGCAATGTTACTTATTACAAAAGATGGTACCCACGTTGATTATACCATAATTAGTGTAAGTGATAGCTATACTTATTATAAAAATGGAAACCTTACAATAACGGCTGACCTCGAAACGATCTTCAGTGGCGAAGGTGGAGTCTCCCTGGCCCGGCTGCATCATGTATATCAATATTCAGAGGACACTGGAGAAACATTGTTAAGTGATGCAATGCACCTTTATTCAGTAGGAGATACAAGGGAGGTTGAATGGCAGCTTAATCAGAATTATTCCTTGTCTGCTATGGATATTGATTCCAAGAATACACCACGTCAAGTCTGGCTCAGGTTAAATAAAGATGGAAACACCCAGGAAGATAAAATTGTATACTCAGGGGACAGCGCAATATTTTATGATAGTGGTACGCAGATACTTGATTTGAATGTGGGAACCATTTTTGACGGTAGGGAAGGAGACCTTGTTTTCATATCAGATGTATACCAATATTCTGAAACTAAAAAGAAAGATACATTAATTGAAAATGAAGAACATATTTTTATTTTTGGATCTGCAACAGGCAATGACTGGCAATTATATGAAAACTACACTCTCAGCTTTATGGATATTGACATCAAAGAATATCCAAACCAGGTATGGCTGAGGATGAAAAATAATGGTGTGTCAGTTGATGACAATGTGGTGGCTCAAAGTGAGGAATATAAATATTATAACAACACTGCGTTGCTTTTTGAAGGGTATATAAAGTCAGCTTTTAGCGGCAGATACCTTGACATGTTGAAAATTACTAATGCCAGTCAATATTCAGAAGTCGACAGTACACCGTTAATTGCAGATGCAACATATTCTTTTTATCCCGAAAATGTTGAAATTGTCATGGATTCAAATGAAAAATTGTCACTCGACGAAAATTATACAATAGTTCCAGTTGACGTCCAAAGATTACACTATCCAAACACAAAGTATTACTATACAAATCAATCACTTTGGCTGCGTTTATACAAAGATGACGTAATGGTAGATGAGGAAATACTTTTAGAAGGACAGGATTATTCTTCCTACAGTGGCAGTATAAAAATCATTTCCACAAAGTTAGATGCGATTTTCACGGGTATGACTACTGAACTTATCAAGTTCGAAGATTTATATCAGTATTCAGAGGTAGATGGCTCATTGTTAAAGTATTATGATGATATACTATTGCGATTAGGACGTTATTCTCAACCCGGTGCACCAGCAATAATCAGCTTTGAACCAACTACACTCATCAGTGATGATTTAGGCGCAACAAGGAAATTTACTATATTAGTGAATCAGAGCGTAGATGTTAACTGGTATCTAAATGGAACAGTAATACAGTTTAATGAAAGTGTATCGAATGCAGAATATACCAATACAAGTGCAGTTGCCGGTACATGGATCATTAGCGCAATAGCTAACAATGCGAACGGTATTGCTACGCAAAACTGGACATGGACAGTGATGGCTGAAAATAATAATGTTAGTGAGTTTATATCAATCGGATCAGCAAGCTCACCGACGAATTCAACAGTAACAATCCCGGTCAGTGTTGCAAATGTCACTGACATTTCAGGAATATATCTTGAACTGCTCTACAATTCAAGTGTTGCAATCGTAAGCAGTGTCAATACTAACGAGAGCTTTACTGGTTCTGGCATCACCCCGAACGTTGACAATGTCAATGGTATAACAAGTATCGTGCTGACCAATCCAAATCTTATATCCACATCAGCAGAAACTCCTGTGATCGATATTACTTTTAGTATTAATGGAGAATTTGGTAGTTCTACGTCCCTGGATCTACAAAACGTAGAATTCAGCGATGCCGGGTTTAATCCGTATACACCTGCAGTTGTGGTGGATGGCCAGATCAATGTTGGGATAAAAGGCGACTTCAACGGTAACGGCGTGGTCGATATCGGCGATGTTGCAATGGTGGCATTTATGGTAGCCGGGAATGTGCCGGAAGACCTGAATGCTGATTTTAATGGAAACGGGCGCGTGGATATTGGAGATGCAGCTAAGATTGCGGCCTATCTGGAAGGGATTGTGAGTGAATTATGAACTGAAGTATTTCAAAAAAAGTCAAACATTCCAACGACACACCGAAACACAGCAGAGCTGCAGAGCATGACGGCGTGCCTTGAAGCATAAAAGAGAAAGATAAATAAACAGGACATTGGAGGTAAAAAAACCAAGTCCTACTGCGGATTAAAATTCTCCATCTGGGTCTGCTCCCGGATGAAGAGAATGGGAAGTGTGGCATCGTGAGGTGCTGTGCGGAGTTCCCTAGTATCGGCAGCCACATCCCAAAGCGCAATCAAACGCAAGGTGATCTTAGTATTGACGACATTTCCGTTATAACCCATATTCGTCAGATTAATGGTTTAATTAACCGTTTCAATTGCCTAAAAAACTACTTGTGTGTCTTAATGCTAGCGTTTTTTCCAAATTTAGAGAGTGAAAATTTATTTTTTTCTAGGAACAGACCCTCTACACAAAATATTTATATCGTGACATTATGGGTTTCATAGGCTATACCCACTCATAATCAGCCGACCGTACTTGATTACACTTGGATTTTCGGTATATATATATAGGCTACAAATTTCTCATTCAACTATATTGCATGCGTTTTTATATTATTTAAATTTTTGTAGCCCTCAAAACCCTGAATCTCAGGTTATATATACTCCTTTATATTAATGTGTGCTTCCCAGCATTAGAAAAAAAACCAATAACAAGTGATTGAATAGATTAAAATGTAGAACAGACTCCAAAAATGTAGTGTTTTGCTGCTATCGATTTTTTTTTAAACTGGCGAAGATGGGGACAATAAAAAGGTATATAGATGGAAGCTCCAACCATTGGTATGGATCGCAAAATCAAGGCTTTAGTAAGGGCGGGATATTATTCAACTGGATTAGAAGTAATAAAAGATGCCATGAGAAGCCTGTTCAGGGAGAATACGGAACTCAAGATTAATGCGGCCATAGAACTTTACAAGGAAGGAGAAGTATCACTGGGCAAAGCGGCTGAGATAGCGGGGGTAACTACAATCGAATTTAAAGAGATCTTAGGTAAACGGGGTATCATCAGGAAGATAGAGGCGAGACCGACTGAAGAAATGGACAGGAAGCTTAAAAATTTACTCCAAACATGATCTTCGACACAGATATTTTAAGCATCCCACTTATGTAAACAGAAGACCAAATATCCATGCACTGCACCGAATCATCGCGAAATTCATCCGGAATTACTGAGCGTATAAGGCTATCTTATTACAAAAAACGGAAATGATATATAGTCTCATTTCCATATAAAATCGGTGAAAAAATGAAGGCCTGTATTATGTGTGGTGGTGAGGGCACACGTCTTCGCCCGCTGACTTTTGACCGTCCTAAACCTACAATACCCATACTGAATAAACCCTCAGTGGTACACCTTGTGGAACACCTGGTTACAGAAGGATTCAATGAGATAGTCTTAACCATAGGTTATCTGGGCAATGAGATAGAAGAGGCACTGGGAGATGGGCAGTTATTCGGAGTCCATATCGAATACGTACGGGACCCCATCAAACTCGGAACCGCAGGCAGTATCAAGAATGCAGAGTCCCTGCTAAAGAACGAACCCTTCATTGTGATCGGCGGGGATCATGTAATGGACCTGGACCTTCGCGAGTTCTACCGCTTCCATGAAAAAACTACTGCAAAGGTAACAATCGCACTCCTGCCTATTGAAGACCCGAAGGATTATGGTATTGCAGATATGGACGTGTATAATGAGATACACAGGTTTGCAGAAAAGCCAGGTCCCGGAGAGATATTCAGTAATCTTGCAAGTACAGGAATATATGTCTGCGACCCAGCCGTACTTGAAATGATACCACAAAATACGTTTTTTGATTTTGCCAGGAACCTGTTCCCAAAAATGATGGAACAAGGTGAACGAATAAATGGATACCTGGTCAGGGGCCACTGGACCGATATCGGCAATGCAAGAGCATACAGGCAGGCCTGTAGGTGGAAACTTGAGAAACTCCCAGGTACAATAATCAAAGGCCATTTCAACATTAAGGACGCAAGCGTGGCTGGACCGATCAATGTGGATAACGGGGTATCGGTGGGTTCCGATTCTGCCCTTGTGGGTCCGATCATGATAGGGGAGAACACTACGATCGGTAACCAGGTACTTATCGGACCCTATACATCAATAGGCTCGAACTGTGTGATCAAGGATGGTGCCAGATTATTGTCTGCCATTGTGTTCGATGATGTGGAAATAGGCAGGAATACCTGTGTCTCAGGAGCCATCATTGACAATAACACAAAGATAGGGAACAACTGCATCCTGGAGACTAAAACTGTGATCGGACCAAGGGATGTGATCAGGGATAATGTCACAGTTCATTCTAATGTTGTCCTGTGGCCGGAACTTGTCATACCTGAAGGGACCAGTATTACCGAAGACCAGCTCAACCTGGAGTATAACGAATAACGGCCCAAATCAATAATTCATGAAAGGTCCTTGAACCTGTACCTGAACATGGCCTTTAGTACGATAATGCCATCTTGTATTGGCCTGAACTTGGAATTGCCGGTGCGGGCTGTATAGGTTATGGGTATCTTCTTGATCTTAAGTCCCAGCCGTACCGCTTTGGCGGTTATCTCAGTCTCTATCCCAAAATCATCAGATTCCAGTGACATCTCCTGTATAGCTTCCTTCCTGAGTCCCCTGAGTCCTGAAAGGTTATCCACCCTTGATGAATAAAGCAGCCTGAACAATCCCCTTGAAAGGGCATCACCTACCAGGAATAACCTGGGGAGGGCATCACCGTCAAACCTGACCCTCTCACCTACAACCAGGTCATATTCGGCAAGTTCCTCAATAAAATCAGGGATCAGTTCCAGTGGATACGTGCCGTCCACATCCAAAAACACCACATCATCCTGCACATGGTCAAATGCACACCTCAAGGCTTCGCCTTTGCCAAGACCATGGTCAAATATGACCTCTACACCGTACTTCTTTGCAATCTCAACGGTCCTGTCTGTGGAATTGCCATCAACTACGACTATCCTGGGATTGTGGCATATCTCGTTGATCCTGGTAATGGTGGGGCCTATGCAGGACTCTTCATTTTTTGTTGGCAGGATTATTGAGACCAATATATCACTTCATCAGGTTTTGTAATTTCATTAGGTTTTGTCATTTAATCAGGGTGTGTTATTTCATTAGGGTATGTTCTTTCATCAGGATGCATCACTCAGCAGGATGTGTTAACTTCTTCGTTGTTCAACAGTTTATGGAAGCTATCAAGGTATATATAACATAATAATTATCTCTCAATGGCAATATGGAACGACTGAAAAAACTGTTTATCATCTCATTAATAATAAGTATCATCGTTCTGATACTTGTCACAGTTTTTACCATAGGCCCGGATACCCTGCCTATCCTTCAGAGAATGGAACCAGTATATCTCCTTGCTGCTGTGGCACTGCATGTAGTTTCTTACTTCATATGGGGGCTGCGTATGAAAGTGATGACTGAGGCCCTGGGATACAGGATAGGGGTCAAAGATGCTACTGAGATTGTAATAGCAAACCTGTTCGCTGCATCAGTGACGCCATCAATGGCAGGCGGTGAACCTGTCAGGATACATATGCTGAACCGCAATGCAAATGTACCGGTGGGCGATGCCTCGGCTGTGGTTATAGGTGAGCGTGTACTGGATGCCCTGCTGCTTTTAATTGCCACTCCGTTTGCGCTGTGGGTATTAAGTGGTTCATTGATAAGCTGGGAGATGGACTTGGCAATAATCGGTGCAGAGTTATTTGTCCTGCTAATGGTGTTTGTGGCTATTGGCGGCCTGTTGAACCCGTCGTTCATAGACTGGCTTTCATCACTTATCTCTCGTGGTCTTCACAGAGTTGGAAGATTTGACAGGACAGAACACCTGGTACAGTTCATTGATGAAGAATTATTGAATTTCCATAATAGCCTGTGGGCCCTTATGAGAACAGGTAAGCAGGGTTTGTTTTTCGGGTGTATATGTACCATGATATACTGGATCGTGGAATTCATGGTATTGCCGCTGATCCTGCTGGGATTAAACCAGCCGCCATCTATTTCGGTGGCTATGGCAGTACAGGTATTCCTGACATTTATCATGATAGTGCCGGTTACACCAGGAGCCAGCGGGGTCGCAGAACTGGGCGGGGCCGCACTTTTCGGGATATTGGTCCCAGTTTCCATATTGGGGATAGTGGTGGCAGCATGGCGGTTAATTACATACTACCTGAATCTGGTTATCGGCGGTGTGGTAAGTGTAAAAATATTAAAAGATGTGGATATTCTCAGTGAATGGAACAGTAAGTAAAATTATGCAGTGTTTATACAGTATTACTATATTTACACTATAATATATATCGGCAACACCCTTGCTAAAATGTGCAATACTTTCAAATTATCACTGGGTGTGTATTCTTTAAAGGGTTGTGCCACGGTACATACTTGAACTCCATGAAAGTAAATAGCATATCCTTTCGCTTTCTATGTTCCTTTTATATGTGGATGGCATCCTCAACAGTCTATTCCCTATCAGGTAATGTCTTCATATTTTTCCTGAACTTTTTTTTAAGCACCTTCACATTCTTACATAGATGGAGGTGCATCATTCTCCATATACTCAATTGCCCTTATCAGAAGTGAATAGATTCCATCAACGAATTCAAGATACTTTTCAAGAGATCTTCCTGGTTTCGTTAATTTTGCACCCTTAGATGTTAGAAGCGTACGGTTTTTTATCCTTTTTTGAATTTCAACTCTCTCCAACTGCCTATTCACATAAATAATGGGCTCTCCGCTGTTTTCTATGGGTAATATAATATCCACGATGCAAAAGAAACAATTCATAAGAGAAGCATATTGAACATATAAGTTTACGTAGAAAGCGAAATCTTCAAGACTTCATCTTTAAGAAATATCTTTGAAAGGATATCTTAATCCAATCTTCCTACATGAAATAGCGAAGAGCCAAATAAGGTCAAATATATATATATTCTCATGTATATATAAAAAATCAATCATAAATCTTAACTACATTCATCCTATCCCATACCTCAGGTTTAAACAATAATGAGATTATGGAAAAACGAAGATGCCAGGGTGCCACTTGCACTGATAGGAGTATTGTTCGTACTAATATCAGTCGGTACTTCATTGAAATTATCACAGATGGATGCCC
>Ga0255429_1058_pt1 | contig 23926 bp, 24 predicted proteins | sample ANMaggSeSYBR02H9_FD_182636 | JGI IMG/M metagenome (GOLD analysis project Ga0255429, IMG submission 182636) | Sediment cell enrichment communities from methane seep in Santa Monica Basin, California, United Staets - ANME aggregate JGI... | ecosystem: Environmental > Aquatic > Marine > Cold seeps >... | reverse complement strand
ATGACAAGATTCTTACAAAGAATCTATCTACCATGAACATCTTCACGATGTCTGAAAAAACGATCTTTCGCTACAATCTGGCTTTGCTTTGTCTACCACTCGTTACATCTAATGGAAAATCAAGCAGGGTGAACCGTGTAAAAGGAAACGATTTAACATTTCTCTGTGGACAAAATTACAAAGATGCTTCACTCAAGAGATACCTTCAGGAACTGAAATATCTCAAAATATCTGACAAATTGATTGCCACAACAGCGAAATTCTGGCAGGATTTCTGGCTAAATGAATTCGGGGACGAAACTTATCTTGTATGTTACTATATTGACGGCAATACCAGACCATTGTGGTCATCAAACAGGTGCTACAAAGGTAAAGTAACAATGCTTGGTCGTGTTATGAACTGTCTTGAAAACGTGTTTATCCATGATGGCAGGGGACATCCACTATATTTTCAGACCTTTCACGGACACGCCGATCTTGGCAAACATGCATTAGGTATGCTCACGAAGTTGACAAAACTTTTAGATAGTCCGGAGGCTCATGCTTCTGTGAAGAGGTTACTGGTATTTGATGGCGCAGGCAATGGTGTGAAAACGCTTAGGGCTTTTGACGACAGTGATGAATATTATCTCACCATCCTTGATGATAACCAAGTAAAAGAGAGAAAGATCAAGCACATCTGGCAGGAAACAGAATATAAGTATGGAACTGCCAGCCTTGTTGACTGTCGAATTGAGTTAAGGGATTCATCAGAGAAAGACTACATATATGAGTGCCGGGCGGTAATCGTGAAGTGGGCTAATGGTAAAAGATCGGTTTTGATTACGGATATTCCTCGTGAATTACTGGATGCAAGCGAAGTCACAAAGAGATATTTTGACCGCTGGCCACAGCAGGAAAAACAATTCAGAGATGCGAAATCCGGAGTAAATATCCATCGAATTGTAGGTTATGGGATGAAGATCGAGAAGTATGATCGGATGGATGAAAAACATGGTGAGCTGTGTGAAACAATAACCAACCTGAATTTGAAACTGAAAAAACCATTGATGGAGATTGAAGCGATAGAAGAACAGCTTGCTCCTTTGTATTCGAAAGAGAGAAGACTTCGTGAGAAATCCGAGATTGTTGATGGAAAAAGAACTATGAATGAGGTGGACTCAATCGAATTGCAGGAATGTGAAAAACAAGTCAATAAGTATCTTCGTCAACAAAAGGTGATTGAAAGAGAACATAAGGACGATTTTAAGAGGTTGAAGATGTGTTTGAAGGAGGAAAGACGGATCCGGGATAAGGATAAAGTATACAGGATCGATACTGAGCTGGATCAGATCATGACTTGTTTCAAGATGTCATTTATCAATCTCTGCAGTTTGTTTTTGACAAAATGTATGAGCCATGAAAAATATGAATTATTGACATTGTTCGAATCGATTTTTCAACTTGAGGGGACAGCTTTTGTTGATAGCAAAAAGAAGGTTATTGAATTGGAGATGAATCCAAAGGAACCGGAGTTGATGAGAAAACTTAATAAAGGTCTTTGTATATTGAATGAAATGGATATTCATGATATGCATGGGCGGGCTGTGCAGTTTAAGGTGTAAATGAACTGAGTGGTAAAGTCTAAGTTGGCATAGATTTTAAAATGCCCGAAACTCATGTATTAATAAAAATTTTTATCCGGGGAAAATATCCAATGGTTAAAGTGGATAAGTTTATTGAAAACGCAGTAAAACAATTAAAAACAAGTATTGACGGACCGACCATTATCGGACTTTCTGGTGGTGTGGACAGTTCAGTATGTGCCGTCCTAGCTCATAGAGCCATAGGGGACATGCTGACACCGATCTACATTGACACCGGCCTGATGCGAAAAGGGGAAACACAGCAGATCAAGGAAGCCTTTTCAGGTATGAACCTCCAGGTGATAGACGCCGGCGATAGGTTTATAGAAGCATTGAAAGGACTTACCGACCCCGAAGAGAAGCGCATGGCTGTAGGTGAGACGTTCATCAGGGTATTTGAAGAAGAGGCCAGGGAACTCAATGCAAGATACCTTATCCAGGGTACTATCTACCCGGACAGGATCGAATCCGAAGGCGGGATCAAATCGCACCATAACGTTGGTGGATTACCGTCAGTCATAGATTTTGATGAAATAATTGAACCCGTATCTGAATTGTATAAAGATGAGGTAAGGGAAGTGGCCCATGCCCTTGGACTTCCCGACGAGATATCAAAGAGAATGCCCTTCCCTGGGCCGGGTCTGTCTGTTAGGATAATCGGGGAAGTTACAAAAGAAAAAATAGCCGCTGTCAGGGAAGCAAATGCCATTGTTGAAAATGAACTGCTAGAGAAGTTCAAACCCTGGCAGACCTTTGCAGCCCTGCTTGGAAAAGGGACCGGAGTGAAAGGTGACCAGCGTATCCATGGCTGGATCATAGCAGTGCGTGCAGTGGAATCCAGGGATGGTATGACTGCCGTACCTATGGAACTTCCGTGGGATACATTGAAAAAAATTGAATCACTAATAACCAGTGAGATTCCGGGTGTTGCCAGGGTTGTTTATGATATTTCACCAAAACCTCCGGCTACTATCGAATTTGAATAAGCAACCTGATAAATCTATTGTGACAGAATAAAACCAGGAAGCACTGAAATATTATCTTATTGAATGAAGATGATATTGAACAACTGGATTACAATAATTTATGGTGACCCGTATGGAAATACAAAAATCATTTAATCAGGAAAAGGATAAAACATCAAAAATTGAAATCCTGAAACGGGCATCAGGAAATATTGATAACAAAAACCTGATCAGACGATATCTGGCTATCAGGCAGATAAGTGGTTCAATAAATGGCGATGCTAACCTGCTGTGCTGGCTAATTGATAACCACAATGATTTCCTTAAGGATGTGGCAGGAAAACTGCGCCTGGTAATAAAAAAGGAAAAGGATGGTGTGATGATCAGTGAAGCAGTATGGTCTCTTGAACTGATCGAATCACATATAACTACGCAGGAACCGATCGTATCAGGTTACCTCGTGTGCAAGAATTGCCAGGGTGCCATTCAACCGGGCTGGAAACACTGTCCCGGATGCGGGCAGGATCTACAGCAGATTTACTGCACAAAATGCGGTAATAAACTGGATACATCCTGGAAGGTCTGCCCCAAATGTGGTACCAGGTCAAGTTAGGCCAAAACCATAGCTAAAAACCATAACTAAAAACCATAGCTGATATGTATATTCCATGAAAAATAACATTCTGAGTGTTTTACCATGAAAAAAAAGCGATATTCTCCTGGTATGCCAGTAGCAGTCTGGACCGGACGCGACCCGCAGGAAGGAACGGCAGTTGATTCATTGACTGTGATTTTCCGTACCATCGGGTGCTACTGGAGCCGTAAAAGCGGGTGCACAATGTGCGGATATTTCAATGATGCTGCAGATGAACCCCCCTTAGAAGGTGAACTGCTGTCCCAGCTTGAACATGCCCTGGAGAAAATGGGAACAGGAACATCCCTGTTAAAGATCTTTACATCAGGTAGTTTTCTTGATGAGAGGGAGGTATCCCAAGAGGTAAGAAATGCGATGATGGAAAGAATTGGTAAAACCGGTTCTATAAAAAAGATCATGGCAGAGACCAGGCCTGAGTTTGTAAATGAAAAAATTCTTGGCAACATTCTTGACATACTTGAAAAATATGACATAAAGTTCGAGGTCGCAATAGGACTTGAGACCAGCAGTGATACCATACGCAAGGACTGTATAAACAAGGGTTTTACTTTTAATGACTTTACCAGGGCCTCGGAGATAGCTTCGAAGATGGGAGTATCCACCAAAGCGTACCTGTTGCAAAAACCCCCGTTTTTGTCTGAGAAAACAGCAATCGAGGATTCCCTGGCATCAATATCAGATGCTGCGCCGTATGCCACTATGATCTCCCTGAACCTGACCAATATCCAGAAAGGTACACTGGTCGAAGAACTGTACGACCGCAGGGATTACCGGCCTCCATGGCTCTGGAGTGCTGTATTTGTTCTTAGAACTGCTAAGGAGAAATTCCCTGGACTTACATTAGTATCTGACCCGGTAGCTGCCGGTACGAAAAGGGGACCCCATAATTGCAGGGAGTGTGACAGGGATGTGGCCCAGGCACTGCGTGATTTTTCAATCACCCAGGATATTGAGGCATTGTCCTGGCTTGACTGTAAATGTTACTCATTATGGGAAAAAGTGGTTGAACTTGAGGATTATGCCTTCGGCTCGTTCCTAGTAAAATAAAAATATAAAAAATATAAAAAATGATAATTCTGGTAAACACCGGAATACCAATTTGTTGCTTTGTACTTTAGATTAAGAATCTGATAAGATCTTTACTGAGCCTGGTCTCCATACCAAGACGGTCCAGTATCTCATCATTTGAGTTTCCTTCCTTCCTGAGATCCTCTATACGGTCAAATATCTGTGGTTTGATCTCATAGTATTCATTGATATCCTTCCTGTGACCCCATACATCGCCTTCAAGAAGGGCAATGTTCTGCATATCAAGGAACATCTGGATGGATTTGGATATTGTCTTGTTATACGAGCTTGGTATATGAATGGCCTTTAGGTTATTGCATGTCTGGACAAGGGTGAAAATATCCTTGTTAGACGGCCTGAATGCCAAGTGGACAATCTCCTCTTCTCCGATAGTACTTATCTCGTCTTTTGCACTTACTACTCTTATTTTCATTTTTATATCACCTATACTTTTTATCATATTGTAATAAATAATTAGTTACACAATTGCGATACAATTTATTACACAAACATGAAATATATATGTTAACAAATTATTTAAATATATTCCTTTATAATAATATTTCCCATTATGAGTATATTTTTCCATATTAAATTGTTTCTTGCTACATAAGTAATACCATTTATTAATTCTATAGCACATAAACTGCAAACAGAATATAACCTTTGGTATTGATGCTGTTAGTGCAAACTACAAGCTCATCCGTACTTAAAGATAAACCTTTATGATGTTACTTACAACATATAGAAATAATAACACATTAAGTTTATATCAACATTCGAGGGTCCTATGTACGATGATATTGAAAAAATATCCCAGGCATTCCACAGGCAAAGGTTCTATTACAAATTGGTAGATTTTATAGCCCTCACCCTGATACTCTACACCCTGTCATATTACTTCAATGCCGTTTCACTCTTTTCACAATATATTGAATACTATATTGTAGATGCAATTTCCCTTGACGAGATACTGGTAATGGCATCATCTATCCTGATCTCAGCGTTGCTGGTTATTATACTGTACATAAGAAAGCCTGCCATTGACACTATCGGGATGATCGAATCCAGGTATGAATGGATGCAGGAAAGGCTCAAGGCTGCCTACGACACAAGAAACGACGATAATTTGGTGGCGGTCGACCTCAGGAACCAGGTAACTTCAAAATTAAAGGCCGTGGATGCAGGCTCATTCCTTAACAGGCGGCATCTGCTTACTATGATAATAGCATCTGTCATGCTGACGATAGTGTCAGCCGGACTATTTACCACACAGACCCATGTGGACATTACCCCTGAAGATATTACCGGTCTGGTGGATGAACTGGGAGGTAAACCGCCGGACAATACATTTCCGCCTGGAGACAACCAGACAAGCTCCCCGGACGGAGGACTGGATGAAGAGATATACGGGGAAACATCGATTGCCAGCATCGAAGGGGAAAATGTGGAACTGGTCATAATTCCGGGTATCGGGACCTCTGTCACCATACGGCATGCCGGCCAGGATGGTGATGTTCAGTTCGTGCCGTCCCAGACATATCCCGTGGATGTGGAATCCTCAACTGCTGCTGATGAGAGCTACCAGTTGCTTCAGCAATTGTCCATCCTGGATCGGGACCTGATAAGGGAATATGCCATCCGGTTGAGCCAACAATAATAGAATTGATACATTAAATGAGTAATAGAATTGATACATCAAGTGAATGATAGAACTGATACATCAAGTGAATGATAGAACTGATACACCAAATGAAAAATAGAACTGATATATAAATGAATAATTTAATTGATAGATTAAATGAATAAATAAAGAATGTAGCGAGGTATTGAATGAATAAAAACACCGTAGACCTGTCAGATACATACCAGCGTTCCAGCGACATATTCCAGTCGATCTTTGACGAGATAGGGAAAGTGATCGTGGGGCAGCAGGAGGCAGTGACCCAGATATTGATCGCCATCCTGTGCGACGGGCATGCCCTTATCGAGAGCAATCCCGGGCTTGGTAAGACACTTACAGTCAGTACCATGTCACAGGTACTTGATCTGAAATTCAAAAGAATACAGTGTACTCCTGACCTGATGCCATCCGACATTACAGGTACCTATGTGGTGGAGGAAAAGGGCGGCGGCAAGGAATTCAGGTTCGAACCCGGGCCTGTATTTGCCAATATCGTACTTGCTGATGAAATTAACAGGGCATCACCAAAGACCCAGAGCGCACTGCTGGAAAGTATGCAGGAAAAACAGGTTACAGTTGGCAATGAGACCTTTACGCTTGACAGACCGTTCTTTGTACTGGCCACCCAGAACCCAATTGAGATGGAAGGAACCTTCCCCCTGCCCGAGGCCCAATTGGACCGCTTTTTACTGAAGATCAACCTGGACTATCCAACATCTGAGGAAGAAGATGAGATCGTGGAGAGATACACCAGGAATGTAACTCCCAGCGTCGGCAGGATATTGACCAGGGATAAACTACTTGAACTCCAGACCCTGGTGAGGGACGTGCCCATTTCAGATGAAATGAAAAAGAGAGCCATCAATATTGTTATCCAGACAAGGAAAGATGCTGAATTTATTGAATTCGGTGCCTCACCCAGGGCCAGTATAGGGCTTATCCTGGCAGCCAAGGCAAGGGCACTGATCAACGGGCGCAACTTTGTCAGTGAGGAGGATGTGGTGAAAATGGCCTATCCTGTATTAAAACACAGGATCATCCTGAACTTCGAATCCCAGCGTAAGGGCGTAACCCTTGAACATGTGATCGATGGTATCATTAAACACGCCAAAATACTCTAATGAATAAGGTTCGGATCCTTTGACCAGCATGATATCGACCGATTTCCTCCGCGAACTTGAACGTTTCTCTTTTGTGGCACAAAAAAGGGTATCCAGCCAGTATACAGGAGCCCGGCGTTCCACAAAGGTGGGAAGGGGTACAGATGCCTATGGTTTCCGTGAATATGAACGGGGAGACGATTTCAGGACAATAGACTGGAGGGTATATGCGCGAACCGAGAAACTGTATGTCAGGCAGTTCGAGGAATACCGGGACCTGGTCACCCATATCCTGCTTGATACCAGCGGCAGCATGGATTATCCTGCAGTAGGGTTGAACAAATATGAATATGGTGCCATGCTGGCACTGGGATTTGCCTACCTGGTCATGAAGGATAACGAGAAGTTTGCCATATCCACATTCACCGACAATATCGATATATCCAAACCAGGCAGGGGGAGGGTGAACCTGCTGGCCTCGATCGACCAGTTAAATGCCACCAAACCCGGCGGTTCCACAGGACTTAATGAGCCAGTGCAGCAGTACAGCAGTGTAATAAAATCAAAATCCAGGGTCATTGTCATTTCTGATTTTCTTGCACCACTTGATGATATCAAGCCTGCCCTGTACAGACTGGGACGACATGACCTGATCGTTATCCAGGTGTTGGACCCGGGAGAAATTGAACTGGAAGAACTGGGAGCTGTTAAACTACGTGACCTTGAGACCCATGAGCAGATGTTCACAGATATCAATACCGGCCTTGTTTTGGAATATAGCAGTGAACTGCAGTCCCACATTGCGGCCCTGAAATACGAGTGTGACAGGCTGGGTGCGGATTTCTTTACGTTTAAAACCGACCTGTCAATCCTTGAGGCCATCTACAGGACTATCCACGGGAGATGATATTGTTGGCTGCCATATCTGATATCCTGTTCTCCAGTCCGCTGGCACTGCTGGCCCTGGCCAGTATCATCCCGCTGATAATCCTATACCTGCTGCGCCCAAGGACCATTGATCTTGATATACCATCCCTGCTGTTCTTTTTAAAACGTGAGCAGCAGCGCAATAAATTATCACTGCTGTTAAGAAAGCTCATCCGCGACCCGCTGTTTATAATCCAGCTGCTTGTACTTATACTGTTAAGTCTTGCCGCTGCCGCCCCCTATATAATGGAGGAGAAAGTATCGGGGCAGCATACGGTTATCGTGATAGACAACTCGGCCAGTATGCAGGCAGGCGGCAGGCTGAATGAGGCAAAAGCCATGGCAGCAGAGAGGCTCTCGGCTGTGAACAGCTTGGTGTGGGCACAGAATGTACCAGTACTGGCCGTGAAAGAAGGTGACAAAACCTGGACAAAGGAGGTCATCGCCCTGACACCTCAGCGGGCGATATCTGCTGACCTCGCTGCCGCTATAACCTATAGCCAGCGGCTGGCAGGATCTGGCGGGACCGTTATAGTATTCTCGGACTTTGCTACATGGAGCGGGAATGACCCGCTGGTGGCAAAGGGTCTGGCAGAAAAAAACGGAGTAAGGGTGGAGTTCGTACAGGTGGGCGGGAAGAGTAATAATATAGGCATTGTGAATGGCTGGCTTGAAATGAAGGATGGGGCATACAACCTGAACCTGGCTGTCAAGAACTTCAACGACCGCAAGGCTACGGTGTCACTGGATATTAAGACAGGGAATGAAAAAAGAGGCGGTACCCTCAGCATCCCTGCAGGCAGTACCCGTGCATATATTGTATCCAACCTGGAAACCGGAACAACCGAAATTTCCATTACTGGCGGCGGTGAATTGAAGATAGATGATAATGCTTACGTTTATATCCCAGTGGCCGCAGAGGGACGTGTTTTACTGGTGGATACCAGGGAGCAGACTGTCACCGGGACTCGTACCAGGACTGCCACCAGAACTGCCCTGGAGTTGTTACTACCTGCAGGAGATGTTGAATACAGTTCATCCCTGCCGCCGGACCTGTCCGGTTACGGAATTGTTATCCTGGGAATGGTGGATAATAATTCCCTGGGTCCTGACCCGGCCGCCATACTTACCGGATTTGTGGACAGTGGGGGTGTGGTGATCGCCACTGCATCACCTGGCCTGACACTTATAGGAGGCAGCTTGCTGCCAATTAACATTACAGGCATGTCAAATGAGACCGACCTGAAGCTGATCCAGGAGAACCCGATAACTGCCGGAATCCCGATAAAGGACCAGGAGGATGACCCGAAGGTGGACCTGGAGGTAGTACGGCATATCAGGGGAAGTGCACCCGAAGATGTTACAGTATTGATGAAGGCTTCTGATGATTCGCCCATGCTCTCCTTCCGGAGGCAGGGTGAGGGAACCGTTGTTTACCTGGGGCTGAACGATGTCACAGGCGATGATGCCTGGTCAGGGTTTGCAGCCATGCCGCAATTCCCGATTATCTGGAAGCAGATGCTGGACTGGCTGGGAGGCACTGAAAGAAGCGAGCACAATGTCAGGACAGGCACTGTTATCAGGATGCCTTCCACGCAAACAATTACCTATCCCGACGGCAGCACTCTTACTTCGCCCAACCTTTGGGTGGACCAGGCAGGGTTATACCATATCGGGCCGCAGGTGATAGCTGCAAACCTGTACGATGCCCGTGAATCTGATGTGAATGAAATTTCCCTGGATGCAAGTACTGTCACCAGCAGGTACATTGAACGACCGGAAGTGGTCCGTGAGGACGTGAAAAAAGATATTACTCCATATCTTATCTGGGTGGTACTGGGACTGATCATACTTGAACTTATCATTATCAAGCGCAGGAGGGAATTGTCATGACAGACTCTGTCCCGATAGCCTTTGATAATATTGAATACCTGGTGGGTTTGATACTTGTTATTGTCATAGGCTGGGTCATGATACATAAAGGAGCCAGGCGCAGCCTGATACTGAGCCGTATGATCATTGTATCCCTGCTGGTAATTGCCCTGGCCGGGCCGTATTATCCGGTGACTGTGACTGAGATCGATGAAACACCTACCATTACGGTGCTTTCTGACGAGACTGCAAGCATGGATATATTCGAAAGCGGTACAGCACAGGGGATATTCGATAAACTACAGGATACCACTCCTGCCAGGATGGAAAAGATGGGAGGTTTACGGTCTGATATTGGTGATGAGATACTTGCATCGTCTACAGGCGACGACCATATTATTGTGGTTTCTGACGGGAGTAACAACTTTGGCAGCGACCTGGCCGAGACCATTGATTTTGTTTCTGGCACCGGCACAGTCGTATATGCCGTGATCCAGACACCAGATAAGAACGACCTGAGTGTTGAGATAACTGGTGCCAGGACAGCAGTGCTTGGTAACGAGAACACGTGGGGTGTAGAGATCAGGCAGGCAGAGAGCAATACTACTTACAAGCTCTCCATAGAGGTGGACGGTAGCCCTGTGTCCAGCCAGACTGTGACCCAGACAAATCCCATAAAGATTGTAGGGTTCTCAAGTACTTTCCAGTTGCTGGGACCACATTTGATAACTGCCAGGATATCCTCTGGTGACGATATGCGCTCCGGGAACAATGTGTTCAATAAGACCATCTATGTTGTACCCAAACCCAGGTTATTACTGGTCTCTCCTGATGTAGATTCACCTCTTTACAAGGTACTCAGGAACCTGTACGAAACGAACACTGTTTCCTCCCTTGATGATGCCAACCTGACAGATTACAAGGCCGTGGTGCTGGACAATATCAATGGTGGCCGGTTATCCGGCAGTTCCATCGGGAAATTGCGGGAATATACTGCCAGCGGCGGCGGGCTGCTTGTGGTTGGTGGCGATAACAGTTATGATTACGGTGACTACCTTGGTTCGTCTATTGAGGCTATACTGCCTGTGGAATCGTATTCCAGTGCCTATGCAGGCAGCGTAAATGTGGTGCTTGTACTGGATATCAGTGGCAGTATCAGCGCCCATGAGGCACTGGACGATGAGAAGGCCATGGCCATTAACCTGCTGGGGGATATGGGCAGGGATACCAATGTGGGAGTGGTGGCTTATGGCGGAGATGCCATCTCGGTAAGCGACGGAGTGCTGCCCATGTCCAGCCATGCCAACCGTGATGCATTGGTGGACAGGGTGTCAAAGCTAAAGACCGGGTATGGCGGCACATCCATGGATGAAGGTATTATCACTGCTGCCAGGATGCTGGATAATACCAGCGGCAAGAAATATATGCTTGTGTTCTCTGACGGGGCTGTGAAGGATAGTTTTGAGGATAGCAAAATAGAGATCTCAAGTATGGATACCACTGAAACTGAAATGATCTTTGTGATGCTAAAGACCAATGTGGTAAAGGAACGTGAGGTAAAGACCGATAATAACAGGGGTGATTATTTCCTGAAAGTGCTTGCCGACCAGGCCGGAGGCGATTTTATACAGCTTGAACTGATCGGGCGGCTTGACCTAACGTTCGGCCAGGAAGCCCCTGACCTGCCAGAGGGCGGACCCGATGCTTATGCCATCGTCCGGCTGGACGAGGAGCATTTCATTACCCGTTACCTGAATATTTCGGGCAGCATCTCTGGTTACAATGACGTGACCCAGAAAGTGGGCGCCCGTCGGCTGGTCACCACAAGTATGGGCAAACCCGTGGTCACAGTATGGGAGTTCGGCCTGGGGCGGGTGGTAAGCCTTAGCTCGGATAACGGCTACCAGTGGGCTGGTGTACTGTACTCAGGAGAGAATGCCCGCCTGCTGCCAAGTATGGTCAACTGGGCGGTTGGTGACCCCAGGCCTGAAGACGGTATTGTGGTATATTCAGGTGACATGAACCTTGGGTCCCCCGGAACCGTTATCATCCAATGTAACGAAATGCCTGCCGTGGTATTTGGCGGACAGGATGTGCCTGTCAGCCAGACAGGCGAACGTACTTACGAAGGAGTGATAGAATCCAAACACACTGGTCTTTTCACCTTACAAGTCTCAGCAGGTGGTGTTACACTGGAAGATACGGCTGCAGTGAACTATCCCCTGGAATACAGGGATGTGGGCAACGATCCTGAATTCCTTGAAGCTGTGAAGCGTAACAGCGGCAGGGTCTACAATGTTGACCAGGCAAGGTCACTGCTGTTTAGCGATATCCGGAAGAACTCTATCATGACAAGCGAGGAACATGTGAGCCTGAGCTGGTTGTTCCTGATAACTGCACTGCTGGTCTTCCTGGGAGAAGTGATTATGAGACGGGCAAATGGTATTATTGATATTAAGACGAGGAGGAAGGGTAGGGGACGGTGATGATTGAAGCTGAGGAAGATCGGCCAGAGGATATGCGAAATAAATTCGGATGTATATCATGGCAACAATGTTGTCTATTTAAATATCTATGTTACCATAATTGTAAGAAGAGCCTAGAAAATATAGCATTGAAATACGCTCTTCTACATCCATCCGGATATGGTAATGGGGTGAAGGTGAATTATGGGAAGTTTAGGAATCTGTTGGATGATGGGAAAACAATCATCGGCAGCTTAGGGGACTAAAATGGCTAATAATTGGAGATAACACGATGCTTAACTCATTGGAAATCAAGAACTTCAGGATCTTGGAAGACTTCAGGGTCTCCAATCTTGGTAGAGTCAACTTAATCGTCGGCAAGAACAACCTAGGAAAGAGCACCGTGTTGGAGGCGCTTCGTATCTATGCCGGAAATGCTCAGCGCGGGTTGCTTGAACAAATTGCCGCAGGTCATGATGAGACATATCGCTTGGGGAAAAACGAGCAGATCGAGTCCGATATGCAGTTTCCTTTCGAGGATTTGTTTACCGGCAGGCAGTTCCCTCAAGACGAAGCACTTGCGATTAGTATTGGTGAGATAGCGCCGGGTGATGATGCGCTACGAATAGAGCATGGATTTCTCATTGATGAAAACGTGGGTCAAAAGAACCTTTTTGGGAATGATATAGAAAGAAGCATTCGCCGACGTCGGATTCCAAATCCTTCACGTAATGACTTATCGTCAGAGATAATAAGTCATGCGCTTTTTGTAACCAAGGGAGGGCATTTATTCTCCCCTATACAGTTGGATACGTCCAGCCCCCGTTTAAGAATGGAGATTTCTGGAACATTGCCTTGCAGCGTGATTCCAACCCAGTTTATTTCGATCGATGATCTGGCTGATGAATGGGACAACATCGTCTTCACTGAACATGAAGAGCTGGTTAGGGAGGCTTTGCGGATTATTACGCCGGAGTTCGAGAACCTGACTTTTGTCCGCAGCGACAAGGGCAATAAAGATCCGCGCCAGATACGCCAGGTTTTTCGTCGTTCTGCTAAGGTAAAAATGTCTGATTCACCGCATCCGGTGCCCCTCAATAGTTTGGGGGATGGCATGTTGCAGGTGTTGCAATTAGTGCTGAAAGTTTTTCCGGCAAAAGGCGGGTTCTTGTTGATAGATGAGTTTGAAAATGGACTCCATTTCAGCGTTCAGGAAAAGGTATGGGCACTGTTATTCGAGTTGGCACAGAGACTGGATATCCAGGTATTTGCCACTACCCATAGCTGGGACTGCATCGAGAGTTTCGCCAAAGCGGCTATCGCTCGCAAAGATGTTGAAGGAGTGTTGTTCCGGGTTGGTCGGAGCGTCAGGGAGAGTGATCGAGGTCAAGTGATTGCGACTGTTTTTGATGAGGATGCACTTTACAACATTACTCAAGCTGATGTTGAAGTGCGGTGATGGCAATGGCCGACCACATGTTACTGGTTGAAGGTGAGGCCGACAAAAGTTTCTTTGAGCAGGTTTGTAAAACTTTGGAGCTGCATACCAGCGTGACAGTTGCACCGCCGAAAGACGTTGGTGGATCTCACAATACCAAAGAGGGCGTGTTTAATCACCTCCCAATTCTGCTAAATCAATTGAGTGATGCACAGATCACACACCTTGCTGTTGTTGTAGATGCCGACAGTGAAGACAATGGTGGTGGATACAATCGTGCGATAGACAGGGTTACAGAAATCGTGAAGTCGTATGGGTTTACTTTGGCATCCGATTCAGTTGGCGGTATTCTTTTTAAGCACGATGACGGCTTGGCAGATTTTGGTTTGTGGGTGATGCCAAACAACTGCGATGAAGGCATGTTGGAAGACTGGATTAAGAGTTGCGTCCATTCGGACGAACATAAACTTTTTGCACATGCTGAGACCGTGGTGGACACATTGCCACAGATCAAGTTCAAATCTATACATATTAGTAAGGCAGAGGTAGCGACCTGGCTGGCCTGGCAGAAACAACCTGGACATGGACTTTATCGTGCTGTTGAAGACCAACTGATTGATATGGACTGTAAATTGTTTCTGGAATTAAAAGATTGGCTTACTCATATCTACAGTTCAGAGGACAAATAAATGCAGATAACGGTTAGGATTTAAAATTGAGGCTTAAAAGCAACAGCACAAAAACTCCATGCAGCTACAACGTTCTTATTTTTCAATTTCTAAATAAGATTCAATTATACTTTTGAACAAATAAAAGTCATCCAGATACTTACTTAAATTATAATAAACGATATCATCAGCCACATGTGCATATCGGTGGATTAAAATATTTCTAAATCCCTTCAGGTCTTTCAATATTTCACCAAGATCCCTGGATATGACCCTTCTTCTTACCAGTATGTCAAAAATGCCTTCTTCGCTTGCAGGTAGACCAAATTTTTCAGCAGATACAACCATTGCCGAGGCATCGATTAATGAATCGATTGCTACCTCGATCGTCTTTTCGCATGCTCTCCTGCTGACCAGATCTTGTAAATAATCTTCTTCATCTTCTGGAAGCATCTCCTTAAGTTCTTCTACATACCCTATCATTTCATCCAGTTTTGAGAATATGCGCATCCTGTTTTTCGGTTCTATGCATTACACCCCCAGACCAGAATAATACATGTCAAGACGCGGCTTGAAATGCTCAAAATCCCTTATAGTTCTCATAAAGATGCGAAATATTTCCATGTAACCCTTATAATCAATAACCTTACCTGACGATGCAATGTCTTTCCGGATGTACAATGGTAGATCCTGGAAGGTCTGGATATCAAATTCATCGCCGACCCTGCCGAGGACCTTCACCCTGAAATCAAATCTTTCCTTTTTGTCACCATCATAATACACGGCAAGATCGATATCAGATAATTCAGTCATTTCTTCTCTTGCTTTAGAACCATATAAAATTATAAATCGTACCTTATCCCCGCCAATGGTTTTAATTTTCTCTGCCACAGCTGATATGCCTAAATCAAGATCGCCTTTTGAAGCCAGGTTTGCCATAAAATTAATCTTCCTGATAGTTATTTTAGGACCACTTTAGTTATTTATTATAATATTTCTTTCCTTAAATTTGTTTGCTTGCAACCTGCAATCCACTTCGACTTATTTGTGGAGAGTTATCCTTCCCGCGCGCCGCCTTCCCTTCAAACGACCGGATTCCGGCTGGCGCGTCTCTGCCGCATGCACGCTAATAGAGATTATAATTTCCAATGAATTCGGTTACCTGCTTACAAACTTATGTTCATTTGCGGTTATAATTCTCATAAATTTGTAAGGAGGCCATCACGTGTTCCTTGTACAATAGCGTCATTGCTGCCATCCAATACGCACGAATGCCAGCACTGGAGAAATAGCTCAACTACCGGGCTCAACTGCTAATACCTTTCACAAGTGAATACAGCAGGTAAACCACAGACATGACCAGAACGATCGTAGCCCCAGACGGCACGTCGAACAGATACGACAGCCATATTCCGCCACTGCTGAAAACCGCACCGAAAATGATAGAAAGCATCATCATCTTTTTAAGATTTGAGGTAAACTGCCGGCTCATAGCCGCAGGGATCGTCAACAGGGCAATGACCAGGATTATACCAACCACACGTATCAGTACCACAATGGTAAGAGCAATAAGGCATAACAGGATAAGGTACAGGCGCTCTGCGTGAACGCCGCGCACAGTTGCAAACTCCTCATCAAAACACAGTGCAAGGAATTCCTTGTAAAACGAATACACCACCAGGATAATTATCGCATCGAGTACCAGCATCAGTACGATATCAGAGAACGGCACTGTCAGGATATTCCCGAACAGATATGTCATCAGGTCCGGAGCATAGCCCGGCGTCAAGCTGACAAGGATGATCCCAATAGACATTCCCATTGCCCACAATATCCCAATAGCAGTATCTTCCGGGAGCCTGGATCGTTTACTCACCCACCCCATGCTCAGTGCAGAAGCAATGCTGAACGGCAGCACTCCAAGAATAGGGTTGATCCCGAGATAGTAGCCAAGTCCGATTCCCCCGAACGATGCATGGGCGATCCCGCCGCTGATAAAGACGATCCGCTTCACCACCACATAAACTCCGATAATCCCGCAGGAAATACTGGCAAGTATGCCGGCCATGATGGCATTTCTTATAAATTCGTACTGCAGCAGTTCCATCATGTAAAACCCTTCAATGTTTTTTCAGTACCCTGTGCGGAACACCGTGAGCGATCAGCTCGACAGGGCAATGATACGTTGCTTCCAGATCCTCAGCAGTCAGTTCTTTTGAGTCGTGGTAATACAGCCTGTGGTTCAGGCAGGCAATCTTATCCACATAAACAGAAACCGCACTGATATCGTGCGATACCAGGACAATCGCCATTTTAGTTTTTAGTTTTTCTAACAATTCATAAAATTCTTCCTGTATGATCGTATCTATACCTGCTGCAGGTTCATCCAGCAGAAGCAATTTCGGATTGGCAGCCAGTGCTCTTGCTATGAAAACTCTATGCTGCTGCCCACCTGATAGTTTTCCTACCTGTCTGTCTTTATACTCAAGCATATCCATTTTTGCAAGTGCATCCAAAGCCGCCTTTTTATCATCTTCACTGTATCGTTTGAACAAACCGGTATGACCCAGACGTCCCATTAAAACAACTTCCCAGACGCTCACAGGGAATTCCAGATCAAAAAGGCTGTATTGAGGCACATATCCAATGTATTTCCTGGATATTTGAGGCGTATCACCAAACACCCTGACTGTCCCTTTACTGGGTTTGATCAATCCTAATATAACCTTAAGTAGAGTGCTCTTTCCTCCCCCGTTCACTCCTATGATGCCTAAAAAATCGTGCTCTTTTATAACAAGATTTATCTCTTCGAGTACGGGTATACTGTCATAATGCACCCAGACATCCTTGATAACGACAACATCGGCAGTCATGTTCATGTAAGACCTTGAGCAATTGTATTAGAAACTTTGCGCAGATTTGTTATATAGTCTTTTGCCAGAGGATCTACAGGTACAACATTACCTCCAATTTCCTTTGCTATTACCTCTGCACTCTTTGTACTGAACTGGGGCTGGACAAAGATAACCCTGATATTATTCTCTTTAGCGGTTTTAATCAAATGCTCCAGGTCACTGACACTTGGTTCTTTGCCTTCGACCTCAACCGCTATCATTGTCAGGTTGTAGTCGCGTGCGAAATAGCCCCAGGAGGGATGGAAAACCATGAAGGTACGGTTCTTTAAACCTGATAGGGACTCGTTGATATCTAAGTCAAGGGCCTCAAGATCATGGATATAATGCTCTTTATTCTGTTCGTAATACGTTTTATTGGCTGGATCGACGCGGACCAGGCCATCACAAATATTCTGCACAAGGATCTTTGCATTCTCAGGAGATAACCAGATATGTGTATCCATACCACGTTTATCACCATCATGCCCGGAAATTTCTTCATCATGATGGTGTTCTTCCATTGCTATTAGTGTGATACCTTCTGATGTGTCAACCAGCAGCATATCCGGGTTGACGGACCTGATCTTATCCAGCCAGACTTCTTCGAACGGAAGCCCTGATCCGACTTTGACATACATTTTGGCACTGCTGACTGCCTTTAGCTGACTTGCAGTGGGTTCATAGGTAGCCGGACTGGCCCCCGGTGATATCATGACAATGACCTCTACTTTATCGCCGCCGACCTGCTCCACAAAATCAGCTTGCGGCAGGATGCTGACCACAACAATTAACTTTTCCTGACTGTTTTGTGTTTGGGCCTTTTCTATACATGCATTACCTAAAACAACAGCAATGAGAAGTATTATGACTGGTAGTATTTTGTAATTCATTTTGATTAGCACCCACTTTTTAGGATAATGTGCAAGTATATGAGTTGCGGATGTACAGATCGTCCATCCGGACCACGAATATCCCACGTGTTTAATATATAAAAACCTTTATTAAGTCTTTCTATCAACTCCGGTTCTTTCGGATTTATTTCCAGTTCGATCACTTTATTTTCGCTTATCAACAGCTCATATTTTTCCCTGATATTTTTCACCCGGTTGGATATCATTGGTCCAACGTAAGGCTTAAATGTAATGAATCGCATTCAGAAGTACCCAAAACATCGTGTATATACACGGGTTTCACAGCGTCCGGATAGTGTAGGGGACTATCATGAAGGCCTGTCGAGCCTCCGACCCGGGTTCGAATCCCGGTCCGGGCGTTTTTTCTTATTTCTATACTATCAAGGTTTGTTTCATATGTATTTCTCTTCGCCCAATTGAAAAATCTCAACTTTAACCGGGCATTCCTTCTTGAGATCTCCAGGCTCGACAGCTATTTCAGGGAACGTACCATAATGCGCAGGAACGACAAGTTTTGGTTTTATCAGGTCAACAGCCTTTATAGCATCCTTTATTCCCATAGTGTACCGATCCCCGATCGGGAGCATGGCAATATCAATCCCCTCATCCCCGATCAATCTCATATCACTGAACAGCCCTGTATCCCCTGCATGGTATATGGTCTTGTTGAACTCCCTGTGCTTCAGGATGAATCCTGCCGGATGACCCATGTTTGAAGAATGCAGTGCCTCCACCATCTTGATATGCCAGTCACCGACAGTTATTGTGCCGCCGATATTCATCCCTTCGGTTCTCAACCCTTCTGAATCAGCATATTTCGCAATTTCATGAATGGCAACAATCACTGCATTATTGCGTTTTCCTATCTCAAAGGCATCTCCCAGATGGTCATCATGGTCATGGGTCAGGCAGATAATGTTACAACTGACCTCATCAGGTGTTGTCCTGCACTTGGGATTGCCGCTTAAAAACGGGTCTGTTAGCAGGTCTTCGATCAAAAAAGCCGAATGGCCGAAGTATGTTATTTTCATAACAGTCAGATTAAAAAGATTATATTTAGCACTTGTGAAGCTGTTATAGATGCAAATTCATCTTCCACTATATGCTTTACCAATTCACTGCTGTGACGTCGCTAACATATCATTTTACATAATTGGTCACTTAAATCATCCACTTTCTTTTCAGGCCTTTAATAGTATCAAAATCCGCATCCTGCGAAATTATGGTCTCAGCACCTGCAATAAAAGCAGTTGCTGCGTGGATGCCATCCCTTGGGAGAAACTTATATTCTTTGATAAGTTCGAGAGCTTTCCATATTATGATATCGGAGACACCAATGAATCTTATATTTGGCATAGATAGAAACGCTTCAAGGTTTTTAATTGCAATGTCTATGCCTTTGATCTTGTTTACCTTGTAAAAAACCTCATCAAATGTTAAAAAAGACGTGCGAGCTGGCATTTGTGCATTCTGCACACTTTCCAATCCCCCTCTCGACCATTCACCAGGTTCTGTATCATCAAGAATGGCGTAGATGATAAGATTGGAATCCAGATAGTTCAATTTACCCTCTCTTCCAGTTCTTCTTCATATGCTTCGTGAGGCTCGAATTTAAGTTTACCCATGCCTTTTGCGGTCTCCCTGAAAACAGAAACCGCATCTATCGGTGGTTTTTCTATTTCCAGTTTATTGTCTTTTAGCTTGAAGAGTACCCTTGACCCTGGATAAATATGCAAAACATGCCTGAATTCATGGGGAATCACTACCTGTCCTTTTGGACCAACTTTCATTATCGATTCCATGCTACAACCTCTGTTGAGTAATGGGTATAACTTGTATTCATACATGTTTAGAGTGTATACAATATACACAATCAGTTCATTGTAGAAGTCCGGGGCAGGCATAGGTGCTCATATCAATCTAACACCTGCCCTGTTCGCAGAAGTGTCTAACATGTTCGATGTAGTCCGGTGAAAAAATGACCACCATCTTATCAAAGGCAGTATGGAACGTGAATATATTTTTGGCAATATCAATTCTGTGCCATAACTGAGCAGATAAGAGATTGCTATGGGAAAGCTAATAAATCAATAATCAAGTTCTTAGACGATGTGTCCACATGCAAATAGAAATAGTCAACTCCTGGTAGTTAAGGAAGGTATACATTATTAGATTTAATTTGGTTATATTTCTATGCGCTCTTCTTCTCGCATCATCTGCCATAAATACATCGTCAGCATCCAGTATCACACATCCGGTAATACTCGAGTTCCTTCCAAATCCAGAGGCCCTGATGGATAAGGGCGAGTATGTGGTTATCTACAACCCGGCAGGCCAGGGAATTGATATATCAGGATTCATTCTAACAGATCTTGAGGGAGAGTTCGAAATTCCTGGTGGAACAATCCTTGATCCGGGATCGAACTACAGGATCGAACTTCCGGCAAACGGGATCCAGCTCAGTAATAGTGGAGACGAGGTGATACTTCTCGATAGTACGTCACGCATGGTGGATTGTGTCATTTACAGAGGCTCGGATTATGAAGGGGAAGGCTGGCAGGGATCTATGCTTGGGAGAGCTTCCGAAAAGCGTATATTCAGGCGATTCTATCTTGATAAGGACACTGATACTGCATATGAGTGGCTGCCTCTTAAAGAGTTTTACCGCGGGCAGTCAGAGTTTATGCCATCTTTGAAATCATTTTCAGGCGAGGTCACAGTATTTGTGTCGCCGGATTGCAGTCTTGAGATTCTCCAAAAGGAGATCCGGAGTGCATCCGTTCTCAGAGTGAATGTCTATCTCTTTGAAAGCCAGGATATTGAACGTGAGGTGATAGATCTGCTCAGTCGAGATGGAACGGTGTATATTCTCATCGAGGGCAGCCCTGTTGGCGGTATCAGCGATTCTGAAGTCAAAATACTCAGGCACATCATAGAAAAAGGGGGAGAGGTTCGTTTCAGTAATGATTCGCTTTACCGGCTGAACCATGCAAAGTACGCACTGATAGACAGTGATACCCTTATTCTCGGTTCTGAGAACTGGAACATTGGTGGTTATCCGCCTGATGGCTCCATCGGAAATCGCGGCTGGGGTGTTGTCATAAGCGACAGGGAGATATTCCATGATATGTCTTCCGTGTTTGAGCATGACTGGGCACATGGAACAAAGGTTAGTCCCAATGACCTGCCGCAGGGATCTAAATCAGATTCGGATGAGCCAGGTGATCGTATCGGGCATACGGTGTTTGAAGCAAAGGATATAAACGGTAAGTTCACAGCGAGCATAATTATCGGACCTGACAATACCCTCCATTATGAAACGATCATCGAAACGATAAACTCTTCTGAAAAGACGCTCTATATTGAGCAGGCGTATATAAGAAGGGACTGGAGAAACGATGAGAGCCCTTACCTTCAATCTGCGATCAATGCTGCAATGCAGGGTGTGGAAGTGAAAGTCCTCCTTGATTCAATGTGGTACAACACAAACGAAGAGAATGATAATGATGAACTCTGCAACTATCTGAACGATCTCGCTTCGCAAGAGAACCTGAACCTTGAAGCACGGCTTGTGAAACGGGATGGAATTACAAAAATTCACAATAAAGGTGTGATCGTTGACGGCCAAAGGGTACTGATCTCTTCGATAAACTGGAACAAACATAGCCCTACCTATAACAGAGAGATCGGCATCATAATCGAAAATCCCGAGCTTGCAGCATACTATACTGAAGTCTTCCTCTATGACTGGAACCTGGGCATAACAGAGAATAAATCATCAAAAACAATCATAAATTCCTTAATAGTGGCGGTGATGATACTGCTCGCTGTATCAATGATCTATTTAATAAAGAAATGGGTGGGTAAATCCGCAAAATAAATAAGAGGAGAAATAGATTCAAACATCTTCAATCATACTTTGCGCATATCTGACAAGTTCTTCACTTAAATAAAGCAGTTTTTCGTGCTTGATCCTGTCCAAAAGTTCAAGCGCTTTTTTCTTTGAAAGTCTATCATTTTCGACAGCTGTAATAATAATACCTAAAGTACCAGTAGTTGCGATACCCAGATCATTTGCAAATCGTCTCGCTCTTTTATCGTCTGTCACAAAAATACAGCTATTTTCTTTGGCAAGGAGTATTGCGTATGATTCTCCTTTTCCAAGTTTATATCCAAGATCGCCTTCAACTTTTATCTTCGTAAATCCTTTCAGATCACTTTCTTTTCCAATCTCAAGGTATTCTTCCACGACTGCTGTTGGAAGTAAAACCTCGCCTATCAGTAGCTCTTTTAACAGATTGGTTTCATCAAGTCGTTTGAATACACTTAGTATAGTGTTGTTCAACACTACCATACAGGCTACCCGATCCTTCTGGCAATCTTTATCTCTTCATCCAATTCTTTTTTTGTGCTGCTTCCAAGTTCGGGTGTAATGCCCTGGCTTTCCAGAATTTTTGCAGCATCATGGATGGGCACTCCTGCAAGTTCAGCAAATTTACCAAGAGTTATTTGATTGTTCCTGTACAATTCAACATATAACATAAGGGATTTGAATGAGCTGACCTCACTGATAGATATCCGAATGTTTTCAGGTAAACGCTCAAGATATTCGCAAAAACTTTCAAGAAGCATTATCTCAGGAGTCATTTTGTTTCCAATAATGCTTATTCCAAGTTTTTTGTGACTCAGTTCCATTATTTAACCTCATTACTATAACAAGCAGTACCAGTATAAATTAGTTTATGTTGGTTGCATTTACCCTATTCCTTTGCTGGTTCATACCGGACTGATATTATCTAGGGCAATTCACTTCCAGGTTGAAATGATTAATAGCTTCAACATAAGTTCTTGGTAAAAACTCAAACATTCCACCAATCCAACAGCATTCCTTTCCCCTTCCCAACTATTCTGCACTTTTCTAAGAACTATCAGGGAATTAGAGCATTTCAAGCCGCGTCTTGATATGTATTATTCAGGTCTGGGGGTGTAATGCATAGAACAAAAAGACAGGATGCGCATATTTTCGAAACTTGATGAGATGACAGGGTACGTCGAAGAACTCAAGGCTGAATATGGATCATTCACATTCATGAAGCAGCAAAAACAGAAGATACATCAGGAAGTCTTTCCCTGTTTCCCATAAGGACAACAATATCATCTTCCAGGAGTTTGTCCTCCCCATCAGGATTGTTCAGCACATCATTTCTCCTCTGGATTGCCAGCACTGTGAATCCCCATTGCTTCCTTAAGTTCAGTTCTGCCAGGGTTTTTCCGTCGGCAATTGATCCCCCCATCACCCTGAAAGTCTCTAACTCAATGTTTGTCAGGTGATGCCCCAGATCATCAAGAGACCTGGGTCTGTGATATATATCCCTGATCATTTCATATCCATCCTTTCGCACCCTTTCAACATTCTTTTGGATCTCTTCTTTTGGGATAAGATACCTTGATAGCACCCTGGAAAATATCTCAATAGAGGTTTCGAATTCTGCCGGTATCACTTCATCGGCACCCAGTTCGTATAGTTCTTCCAGTTCGCTGACATAGCGTATACGGGTAATTATATAGATTCCGGGATTCAGTTTACGTGCATTCTTGACCATCATGCGGGTATGTGCAGCATCACATATGGCAACAACCAGTATCTTTGCTTT
>Ga0255429_1057_pt1 | contig 24061 bp, 23 predicted proteins | sample ANMaggSeSYBR02H9_FD_182636 | JGI IMG/M metagenome (GOLD analysis project Ga0255429, IMG submission 182636) | Sediment cell enrichment communities from methane seep in Santa Monica Basin, California, United Staets - ANME aggregate JGI... | ecosystem: Environmental > Aquatic > Marine > Cold seeps >... | reverse complement strand
GGTCGCCACATTTTGCTAACGGTATTTATCCGCAAAGACATATCATTCAGTGCATCGTTAACGGAATCAAACCTCACCGGGACCGATGAGACTGCTTCCCGGGCAGCTTCCCTGACCACCCATACCCCCAGGGGTGCCCAGTAATCGGGCGTAATTTCCCTGATCGCGAACACATTAGCACTGCGGCGCATCCGGTGCAGGTGCTCAAGCACAGGTAGGCGGGCCGCATAATACCCGCCGCCCAGATTCGAATATCCTTTCTTGCCGCCATAGTCCTCCCAATCTGATTCTACCGAAGTTGCCCCGGTTGACCATACAGCCTTTGGCATCCATATCTCTATTAATTCATAGGCAAAGGCTCCGGGAAATACCAGTATCTCGAAGTGGTTCCCGTGCAATCCCCCGCTGTACAGCAGGACATCATTCACCTCTGGGAAATATCGGATCTCGTCGATCAACATCTTCCCGACCATATCATCTGTGGCAGTGATGGACCAGCGGGTGGGCACGATCTTGCGCTGTTTTCCCAGCAGTCCGATAGAAAGTAACCTGTTTATATGATCCACAGTGATATCTGCGTTATAGAGTTCCTCTATCTCATCCACAGCCCTGGCATCGGTATCACTTATTGCTTTATCCACCTGCCTGGGTACTACCGGGTTCTGGGCTATATCCAGCTTTGTAACCTCTCCGGCAGGTCCCATGGGCGAGAGTACGCCATCGAAACGCAGTCCTACACGGGGTACCTTGCTGAACCACACCTCTGTATCTACAGGTTTTTCAGATAATGCCAGTTCCTGGGTCTTTTGCAACATGGCATCGGGATTTGAAGCATCCTTTACATTGAACTTCATATTTGACCTGACCAGGCTGGACCTGAGTCCCACAATATCCCTGATACCCAAGTTGTTCCATGAGCCCGGACTGTCATAGATAGCAGCATCACTGCCCGTGACCTCAGGCGGTATCAGTGGTCCTGCAGATACCTGTGGATACCCGTACCGTCCCACAAAGACCGAGGGCGGAGATGCACCGAAAATGTTATCAGAAAGTTTGGCAGTTGTGCCAAGTGACTTGAACCTCTCAAGTATGGGGCAGGCAGGACGGCCGCACAGACCCTTCCCCTTACAGGATACACATAGCGAAGGCATGTCTGGAGATATTGGGTGTTGGATACATTAAAGGATGTGGTTGGTCTGTGGTTATAAACCGTTCTAGGAAATAATAGAAAGTCTCTAAATTCATTATTGAAATCCATGTGTCATCGGTTAAGAGTAATATTGTTATAGAACACGGATTGTACGGATGACACGGATGCGCGCGGATGCGAAAATAGATCCGTGAAAATCCGTTTAATCCGTGTTATCTGTGTTCTATTCAAACTAAATTGGTTAATCATAAAAAATCATTGGTTTTTTGGAAAACGATACATATCGAGTCAGTCAAACTCCTTAGCCGATGACTAATGTATTGGAATCAGAATCCGTATTTTCCAACCAGAGGTACAAACACCACCCCGCCCTTTGCTTCTTTTTTTACGCCGTTCGACTTTGTGATCAGGTACAGTTCCTGCATGTAACGGCCTACAGGTATCACCATCTTTCCACCTGCTGCCAGTTGTTCGACCAGGACCTCAGGCACTTCAGGCGCAGAACACGCTACAGATATCCTGTCAAAAGGAGAAAGTGCAGGCAATCCCAGGCTGCCGTCTTCGATTATGACAGTTACATCTTCATATCCCGTATTGACCAGGTTTTTTCTTGCAAACGCAGCCAGTGATGGGATACGTTCAATTGTATATACATGTCCGCCCGGACGGACCAGTTCTGCCATGACAGCAGCATGATATCCGCAACCTCCCCCCACTTCCAGCACTTTCTGCCCGGGCTCAAGCTCCAGCAGGTTACACATTATGGCCACCATATGCGGTGCGGATATGGTCTGTCCCTCCCCGATCGAAAGCGGATTGTCCGCATATGCGAACCTCTGCTCACTTTCATGCATGAAACTATGCCTGGGCACACGTACCATTGCATCAAGAACCTTATCCCGGATTTCCGGATATCTTGATCTTAATCCATTTATTAGTTGCCTTCTTTCCTTTTCAAGGTCCATGTTGAAGGCCCCCGTGGTTTTATCACAGGTCCGCCTGAGTAGGATTTGCCTGGTCTTTTTTTACCGGTCTTTTTGTAATCCTTTAACCATTCCATCCGTTCTGAGGAGTCTGCAAAGATACGTTTGATGTATTTTGCCATAACACACTCCCCGTTCCTTTTAAAGAATTTCCCATCACGCACCTTTATCTTTTTTATTACGAACCTGTTAGACCCTGACGACAACATTTCCCCGACTGTGAACTCCCGTTCACCAGGCACTTCCATTTCAATTGATTCTGTCTGCCAGCCTCGTGTGATGGATATCTTGGTCGTGACTGTATCCGTATATCTGGTCCATATTGTATCGATCTCATCGGCCCTGGCACTATATACCCGTTTGTCGCCTGATTCGATTGATGTGACAAGCACAAAACTGGCATCGCCTTCGGGTCCGCTTTCCACTATGAACTCATCATCTACGGATATGATCTCATCATTATCCTGGACAATTGTGCTTTTGGTGGAGTTATCGCCTGCACTGATAACAACCCTGATATTTGTTTTCTTCTTTTTTTCAGAGTAATAAGGATGGATTGTATCGCACAGTGTGCATTTTATCAATATGTCCGGTTTTTCTTTCAGTATATCATGGGGCACAGGTTCATGTTGTGAACAATTAGGACACTGTGCCTGAATAATCTCATGTACCATTCTACTTTCATTCCTCGCATTCTAATAGTACTGAATGATAGTAAACACTTCGATGCCAGCATGAAAGGTGGATCAAGTTAATCTTTATATCTGTAAACGAAAGGAAACGGTGGAATGGTTTTGGAAATATTAAACAGGATCTGGGATTAAGAGAGTTTTTGACAAGGGGATTGAGGAATGTGGAAATTGGATGTGGGACAGCCTCTATACCGCCAATATTCATCCTGTTTTGGAAACTCTTAAGTCAATTCCAAATTAACTATATGACCAGATGAAATTCCAGATCCTGGATGCCGACTATACCTATGATGATCTGGGTAACCCGGTCATACGCCTGTACGGTAAGAACGAAGCCGGGCAGAGTATTTGCTGTTTTGTACCAGGCTTTAAACCGTACTTCTTTTTAAAACCCGATAACCCTGGAAAGGCAGGTGAACTGGCAGAAAATATCAAAACAACGTTCACAGAAAACGTCACCGACGTACAGCTAACAGAACGCTATGAACCCGTAGGATATTTTGAAAAACCTACCACCATGCTAAAACTCATCCTCAAGGACCCAAAAGGCGTACCTGCCATAAGGGACGACATACAAAATACCAGTGGCGTCTCAGGGATATATGAGACCGATATACTGTTCAGGAACCGGTTCATGATCGATTCGGGTATTGGCGGCATGTCCTGGGTCGAGACCGATTCAAAACCACTGGAAGAGGACAAGTTCAATGGTATCAACCTGTTCGAGGTGGAATCACAGGTTAAGATCGTGGCAGATACTGTTACACCTGTGGATATTATTCCAAATTCCCAGTTGAGATACATGGCATTCGATATCGAATGCCTGCCAATCGACGGAGGCATGCCTGTGCCTGAAAAAGCCCCTATTATTATGATAAGCTGCACATTCGAGCCGCAATTCAATGGCAGCAGTACTACTGTCCTGTTGTCAAAAAAAGCAGAGGGGCTGGACAGTGACACTGAAAGCTTCCCTGATGAAGTGGAAATGCTTGAGCGCTTCTTTGGGATTATCAGGGAATATGACCCTGACATGTTTGTTGGATACAATTCCAACGGGTTTGATATTCCCTATATCGTGAACAGAATTAAGACCCTTGAGGCAGGTCGCAAGATCAATATAAAATCGGCAATGGGCCGTGACGGCAGGTCAGTGTTCTACCGTAATATCGGATATGTGACAAAAATTTACATGGCAGGTCGAGTTGCTGTGGACGTACTGCCTATCCTCAGGCGGGATTTCAGCCTGAAACAATATACGCTGAAGAACACTGCCAGGGAACTGCTGGATAAGGAGAAACTGGATGTCAGTCCGGCAGATATGGAAGAATACTGGAACGATACAGGTGAGAAGTTCAGGAAATTTATAGATTATGCCAGGCGGGATGCTGAACTGGCAATGGACCTTTTGCAGCAGTTAAGCCTGCTGGACAGGTTCATGGCATTATCCAGGGTCAGCGGCACCCTGATCCAGGACATCCTGGACGGCGGCCAGACAAATATGGTAGAGAACATCCTGCTCAAGGAGTACCGTTCACACAACAGGGTCATGGCGCCAAGGCCCGATAGCGACCTGGCCCACCAGCGCCGGGTAAAAAGTGAAGAACTCAAAGGCGGCGAGGTGCTGGAACCAAAAAAAGGACTGATGGAAGATGTGGTCATACTGGACTATAAGTCGCTCTATCCCACCATCATGATGGCGCACAACCTGTGTTATACCACTGAGATAGTGAGTGATGTGCCTGATGGCGATGTGGTGGTAACCCCTTCGGGCGGCAAGTATGTATCCTCAGACGTTCAGCGCGGCATTGTGCCCGCTATACTTGAGGAGTTGCTAAACCAGCGCATCGAGACCAAGCAGAGGATGAAAGATGCCTCAGGCGATGAAGCCAGGGTACTGGATGCCACACAACATGCCCTGAAGATATTGCTGAACAGTTATTACGGTTATTCAGGTTACACGAGGGCAAAACTGTACAGTCTCACGCTGGCCAATTCAGTGACCAGTTTTGGCAGGGAGAACATCCTGAACACCAAGCAAGTTGTGGAAGGGCAGATCGGCAGTATATACATTCTTAACCACCGGGCGTATCGGGATACGGAACTGGCAGAGAAAGGACTGGACATGGATACGGCACGGAAGGTTGACCTGTCAGTGGTGTACGGGGATACTGACAGTGTGTTCGTAAAGTTGTCACCCGAAGGTATATCACTGGATGATGCAGGTGCAGTGGGGCGCAAGATCTCAGGTATCGTATCTGCTACACTGCCTGACCCGATGGAACTGGAGTTCGAGAGTTTTTCCAGGCGTTCCATTTTCATTGCAAAGAAGCGATATGCTGTCTGGGTATTTGAACCGGGCGTCGATGGATGGTCTGACAGTATCAAGGTGAAAGGTATGGAAACAGTCAGGCGCGACTGGTGTGAGCTTACAAGCAAGACCCTGAACCATGTACTGGAACTGGTGTTAAAGGAAGGCAGGGTCAAAGAGGCTGTTACATATGTCAGGCAGGCCATCAATAGTGTGAGGAATATTGACATTGCAACCGAGCCTTCGGCTATAAATGACCTGGTGCTGACAAGGAAATATACTAAAAAGACCGAAAGTTACCGCAACAAACAGCCACATGTGACTGTTGTGGAGAAAATGAGGGGGCGCTCAGGTTTTGTGCCATCGGTCGGGGACAGGATACCTTTTGTGATAACAGCTGGCAACGGCCTGTTTGTTGAAAGGGCAGAGGACCCTGAGTATGTGAAAGAGAATAATATTGCCCTTGATGTTGATTATTATATCAAAAAACAGATACTTCCGCCTGTGGAGCGTATCCTTAGGGAACTGGGTGTGGATGCATCGGTCCTGGATTATGATGAGAAGCAAAAGGGACTTGCGGATTTCGGGGGCGGTCTGGAAACGGGGCATACTGGCAACCAGGCAAAAAAAAGTAAGACTAAGGTAAAGAAAAACCAGGCCCGGTTATTTGATTTTTAAAAAAAAATGGAGCACGATATGAAAGTATACCAGATAAACAGTTCACCTTATGATGCCAATGCCTTTTTGGTCGTTACAAAAAAACCTGTACTGGTCGATGTGGGAATGAATGCATCATATATCCTGGACAGGATAACGGAAATAATGGAGCTTGACAAGGTTGAGAACATCATCCTTACCCACGGGCATTATGACCATTGGGGTGCAGTGGAGGAAGTGAAGCAGAGAACAGGTGCAAGTGTGGCACTGCATGGGGATGATATGTATCTACTGGATGATGATGTGTCGAACGTGTCTGCAATGTTCGGGGCTCATGGGGCTGGTTTTACACCGGACCGCCTGCTGTGTGCAGGGGAATTGATAGACCTGGGAGACGGCAGCAGCCTGGAAGTGATCCATACTCCCGGCCACACACCAGGTAGCATCAGCCTGTACCATGCAGGCTCAAAGATACTGTTCACAGGGGATACTGTATTCCCTGGCGGGAGTTTCGGGCGCACTGACCTGACCGGCGGCAGCCAGGGGCAGCTTGTGGAATCGCTTAAGCTTCTTTTGGGGCTGGATGTGGGAGTGATGTATCCAGGGCATGGGGATGTGACAGATAATGATGTTGCCGGCCAGATAAGTATGTCGATGCGTCTTGCACAGACGTACTTGTGAGGTGTGGGGTTAACCCCAAAATAGTTATCTTATTTGGCAGTTTATTGAACGTATATGGAATACGATATAGTACATACGTGGTGGAAGCACAGGATATGCAGGATCAGTATCCCATCATGGGCAGGGAGAATATATTTCCAAACGGGTGCGCAGTATAGGGGAGTTTATGGACTGTTCCAGGGAGGCTTTCGGCAATGAATGAACTGGATGATGATTTAACAGAGTTTGACATTGAGGAGCTCCTACCCCAGAAAGAGCGTGACCATATGCTGCATGGACTTCACAGGTATCTAACGTGGGTGGGGGAGGTTGTGCCTGAAGAAATTACTGTTGATGGTCGTGAAATAAAGCTGCGTAATCTGGTATGGAAATTAACCAAAAAAAAGAAGATTGACAGAGAAGGAAAAAAAGTGTGTGAGAGGTTTGATCCTACACCTGGACCAGAAGGAAAAGTTTGATGAGGAACGGCTTGAGAAGGCAAAACTTACCAGGGACCAGGCTGGACAGCTCTATGATGAGGCGGCCGGGTTGGTAAGGGCTATTATGGATCTGCGGGATCTGGAGGAGGGTAAGATTAAGATGGCTGATTTTGATGAGATTGCACTCAGGGACAAGCTGGAAGATGCCAGGCGCTGGGTGAAGTATGTGAAGCATATGAAGCATATGAAAGAGTGAATGTGATATGATGGATGGAGGCGGTGGTGGTGGGTGAGCTGGTAGTGCAAAAATAATATTTAAAAGTTATTTTCTCAATAGACTGCTTTATCTAATATAACTGAAATAATCTATTTAGTGATTGAAAATGGTTATTGACATACAGGAAGCATATAATCTCATGGAATTCCTGAAGAAACTGAAACCAGAAGCAGGTGTGCATGTAGCTGAGCAAATGGTTGGAAAATTCGAGATCGTTCTAAAGTCTTTGATTTTCAACTTCATCCGAACAGGATCACACAGAATAACTTGATATGAGATGTTGACATAATTGGTTTGGTATAATATTTTTTATTTTAATCGTTATGCACCGCAGCTCTGCTGCGGTTGGGACAAGCTATGGTCAATGCAACCTCAGTAGCCAGAGACATGAGATACCCCACAACTCTGCTGTGAAGAGCTTCATGGAAAATATAAATCAAAGGATTTCAAACGATCTCGAAAATTCAAAGGAATTATTCCTGAAGGCACAAGTAGCGTAGATTTTTTGAAGAAGGTTCGTGAAAGTCAATATGATTAAAATATACATTGACACTAATATTTTTTTTAAATGTCTGGAATGAGGAGATAAACCCAAAGCGTGGGAATCGAAATGGCTGCGTTACATAAAAACATATGAAGTTATTTTATAGTTCACATATATTACATTCGTCTACATGCATAAACACAAGTTGCTTGAAGATTTAAAAAAAAATCCTTGAAGAAGATGGCAGCGATGTATAAATACGCAATAGAGATTTTTTATAGCGAGGAAGATGAGGGTTATATAGCCACCGTCCCTGAATTACCAGGATGTTCTGCTTTTGGGAATACCGAAGAAGAATCATTAGAAGAAGTTAAAATTGCAATGGAACTCTGGCTTAAAACAGCTCAAAAAGAAGGTACAAAAATACCACTACCTCATGGAAAAGAACTCCTCAAAGAACTCTTTGAAAAACAACACTTACAGACTACTTATGGAGAACTGGCGTAGAATTCATCAATTATTTTTATCATGGGTTCAGCAAAAGAACAGATGATGATATTGAACAAGGACTTGCTGTGCCGGTGTCAATCTGACATTAATGTAAGTATACCCTTTTGATCTCTTGTCAATACCAATTAGCTAGCTACTTAAGTCAACTTAAATATAAAATCCTATTATCTCCAACCCCCACCCCAAACAGTTTTTCGCTATAATCCTCGACAATTTTTAAATCGTGTGATATCGGTCGTATTTACTAAAATCCCAAAACCAATAACTTAAATCCTAAATCCCAGCCGATTTTGCAATATCCTCTGCCACATCGGTCCGCTCCCAGGTAAAGTCCGGGTCGTTCCTGCCAAAATGCCCGTAGGCCGCAGTCTTCCTGAAGATTGGACGCCTCAGGTCAAGGGTTTCGATAATGTTCTTTGGAGTCAGGTCGAAATGCTTGCGCACCAGCCCCACAATATCTCTATCCTTCATCTTACCTGTCCCAAAAGTATTAACCATAACAGCAGTAGGCTCAGGCACACCAATGGCATAGGCAAGAGATACTGCACACCGATCCGCCACACCGGATGCGACCACATTCTTAGCCACATACCTGGCAGCATAGGCAGCACTGCGGTCCACCTTAGTAGAATCCTTGCCTGAGAAAGCTCCGCCGCCGTGGGGCACCAGTCCGCCGTAGGTGTCCACTACGATCTTCCTGCCTGTCATGCCGGTATCGCTCTGGGGCCCGCCTACCACGAACTTCCCAGTGGGGTTCACATAATATTTAGTATCCTTATCCAGCAGTTCAGGGTCAATGACATCCTTGATCACCTTATCAATGATCTCGTCAATTGCATCCTGGGTGATGCGCTCACCCGTGCTGTCAAGTATCTCCTCGGTATGCTGGGAACTGACGATAACCGAGTCCACTCGCTGGGGTACACCCATCTTATATTCCACTGTGGCCTGGGACTTGCCATCCGGGCCAAGGTAGGAAAGTGTCTTGTTCTTCCTCAGTTCAGCCAGCTTCTGGCACATCCGGTGGCACTGCATGATAGGCAGAGGCATAAGTTCCTCTGTCTCCCTGCAGGCATAACCTATCATCATACCCTGGTCACCGGCACCACCCACATCCACACCCTGTGCAATATCAGGCGACTGCTTGCCAATGGCATTCAGCACTCCGCATGTCTTATAATTAAAACCATATATCTCGCTGATATAACCGATTTCCTTCAGGATACCGCGGGCTATTGACGGTACGTCAATATGGGCCGATGTTGTTATCTCGCCGCCCACTATCACAAAACCAACACTGATAAATGCCTCACAGGCTACCCTGGCTGTAGGGTCCTGTCTCACGATCTCATCCAGAACGCCGTCTGATATCTGGTCGCAAACCTTGTCCGGATGCCCTTCCGTAACTGACTCTGAGGTCAATAAACTGTATTCCATATTTGAGATCATTTTTTCACCTATTTTTGTAACTGAATTTCCTTTAGTATTTATAACAATATCTGAATAAATCGCAAGTATTTTAAATTTTTTCTGGTCCTTTGAACTCCCCAAAATTGGTTTATGCTTTTCTCACTAATAAGAACAGCAACATCGCTAAATCTTAATTTCGGTCCATGCCTTCCCATATTGATTATAAAATATTATCAGGTATTGAATGTATAAAACACCAGTAGATTAAAGTGTCGATACCTGATGTTGGCAATATACAAAATATATATCTCAAGTTATAGTTGTCAGTGAACTTATATGAACTCGCCTTCAGGAATTCATACGAGTTGGGTGTTAATTCCTGGATAAGCCCTGCTGTTGGACTTGATTACTGTTTTTGAATTTGAACATTGTCCCCATTCTCTTTGTACCTCTGATCCCTCTGCGGTTCACAATGAATTGATTCCATTAGCCCACATTTTTACTTACCCGGCTGCCCTTCTTCCGGCAAGGTCGTCCAGTAAGATCAGGTCGGCATTCTGCTTAATGGCAAGAGCAATTGCTTTTGCTTCCCCTGCACCCAATGCAGATGAAAAAGCGATATACTCATGTTCTTCAACTTCCACGACTTTGATCCAATCGGCATTTTTAACTTCCTTTGATTCTTTCAAATCGTTATTGGTAACTTCTTCATATACTGCTTTAGGTATCGAAATATCACCAAAATCGGCTAAGATATCAAGCATACCAATTGCAGAGAAAAATATCAAAGGTGATGAATTACTGACTATCTTCATCTAATAAACCAAGCCTATTTGCAGTCTCGATATCTTCTTTTAGTTCTGGAACACCGTAATTAAATGGTACGTTGGAGTCCTTCATGATGCCCAACATCTCGAACAGATTCATTTCAAGCAGTTCTGCCATCTTACTAAGTGAAATCTTTCCTTCTCTATAAAGTTCCAGCAGGAAGTTCTTTTTCACAAAGTATTCTACACGATCCTTTCCTATACCCTGTGAATATAATATGTCACTTGGCAGATGTATTTCGGTTGTGATTATTTTCAGTTCTGCGCCCATTTTCACCATAATTTGTTTGATGTACATTTGTTATAAACATTTGTACCCGTTTTGAGTATTTTAAATTTTTTCAGTTATTTTAAATTATAACGAACCACAGATGAACACAAATGAACACAGATTTCGCATGCAATATCCATGTTCATCTGCGGTTAACAGAACTGGTTATTATGTGTAACCGGAAAATAATAAAAAGTCTCATGATTTCGACCAAAACGCTTGCATCGATGAATATGATGAATGATCTCAATTGCAATCCGGCACAGGGAAGATGATATTGCAGTTCGTGTAAGAACGACACTTTTTTATTAACATGCGTCATCCATAAAATAATGTCAGAAGATTTGAGGAGTGAAGCATGGCAGCTTCTTGAACAAGCAAATTCACAGCTTCAGCGCGGACAATACACCGACGCCCTTGCCACCCTCGCAAAAGCCGAAAAGCTTGCCCGTAAGGCAGAGGCACCTGACATCCTGTCTGCTGTATTGGGAACAACTGCCAGTGTTTTGCAATCGAAGGGAATGTTTGATGAATCGCTTAAGCTGTACACAGACGCCCTGAATATCCAGGAAGAGCGAGCAAAAATCGACCCTTTTTTCAATAAATTGGTTGCAACCACGCTGAACAACCTCGGCAACCTGCTCTCTGACATGGGCATCCAAAAGGACGCAAAAACAAGGCATGAACGCGCCCTTGAGATGCGTAAGGCATTTCTTGCGACCGCCCCTCAAAACAGTGTCTATCAATCATGGGTTGCAACCACGCTCAACAACCTCGGCAGCCTGCTCAAGAATATGGGCAGGCCGGAGGATGCAAAAATAAAGTACGAACGCGCCTTTGAGATGCGTAAGGCACTTCTTGCGACCGCCCCTCAGAACAGTGTCTATCAATCATGGGTTGCAACCACGCTCAACAACCTCGGCAACCTGCTCCGTGATATGGACAGGCCGGAAGATGCAAAAAAAAGGTACGAACACGCCTTTAAAATATATGAGGCACTTCTTGCGACCGACCCTGATAGCAGTGTATATCAATCACAAGTTGCAACCACGCTCAACAACCTCGGCAACCTGCTCAAGAATATGGGGGACAAGAAGGACGCATTAGGCTGCTACCAAAAATCCCTTGGCATTTATACCAAGCCTATGCAGTATCTGACAATAAAGGCAAAAGCAAGGGCGATAATCAATATCATCCAGCTTGTTTCAGAATGTGCGCAGGAAGATACAAACATTATACACAAATCGAAATATTTCAAGAAAATGCATGATGTGTATAAGCAACACGACCCTTTCTTTTCTAAATATGAGCTGGTGCATGAAAGGCGGCTGGTAAAAGAAGCGGGATTGAGTGCGCATATCCAGTATCTCATGCTCAATGCAAGAAGTGAAGAGAACAAGGAAAAGCGCATTAAGGAATATGAAACATGCATAAGGGAAGTCGAACAGATTGCTGAGACTGAAGATGATGAGAATCTAAAAGGGCTCTGGTCATCAATCATGTATTATCTTAAGGGCAGGAATTATGTGAACATGGCGATGCAGTTTGACCCCCCTGATGCAGAATTGATGAAAAAGGCAATTGAACAATTCAAATCAGCAAAGGACAGGTACTCCCAGGCAAATGTGTGCTACTGCATCTATACTGTCCTTCTTGAACTTGAAAGCATAGAAGTGCTGGATGATGAAGCCGCTTCAAGGCTGAAAGGACTGCTTAAGAATGCGATTGAGAGTCTTCCTGAAAAAATGGACAATACTGTTAAGTCAGCATTCCATGAGATTGAAGTACTCCTTGATGACAGGAACCTGAAAACATCCCCTGAAATGTTCGAGCGCCTGAATCTATGGCGTCATTCTAGCATCTGTGCCAATAAAGTTGGACAGCCATACACTAATATCCGCATCGGCCACGTCCCTATACGCATCCTCAACAAGTGCAACAAAATCCCTAAGAATCTCAGGTCGTTTCACATCAGACTTAACTAAAGGAAGTTGTGGAAACTTTCTAATCAATTGCCTTGCTTCCTGAAGTTCTTCATCTGTAACATTTTGTAATTCCCTGACAAAATCATCCACATCACCCAAAACCGTTTTGACATAATCTTCATTTTCAAGATTGGATAAAACAGCAAGAAGAGCCCCGTATTTAGTCATTTCCTTAGTAGTTTTACTTCTCCCGGTACGCCTTCGAATATGCATTCTACTCCACCGATGGTTCAACTCCTCAAGCGCATTATGTCTAACCACATCCAAAATCTCCCCTTCATTATTCACAACTTTCACAAACAGTTCATCCATGTGACTTTGACAATTTTCATATATCTTTTTCGACACCTTTTCCAAATCACCGCCAAGCTTTCTCCCCTCCCCCCTAATTTTCTTCATTGCCTCAACTGTATCTCTCTTGAGTTTAGCAGCATCCGTTGGCCGACTATTCTGTTCCTTCCCACTAAATTCGCGACTCACCCGCAAAACACAACGAATTTCTTCAAACCATCTCCAAATATGTCCAACCGTAGTGAAATACGATTTCACATCCTCGTCATCCACCAGTTTTTTCAAATACTCACCAAACTTCAAAACAACACTAACTCCAAAATTATGCATGGCATTCCACATCACAATCTTTCGGGTCATATCCATAACCTCCATCACACGATTCATCACCTCTAAATACGGTAGCACAAAAGGATAGTCAGACCTGCATTCTCTTGGATAAAGAATGTATTCCATTGCAAGCATGACCCAATAATGTTCTGCGGCCACAAGATTATTTGTGGACGTAGTCCCCTCAAAACATTTCTTATTTAGCGATTTGAATTTAGAAAGAATTTTAGCATTCACAACTTTATTCCGTAGTGTTCTATAACGATGCTTGAACAGAATATCGCCAAGGTTTCGAACATAATGGGTATGACATACTTGATGCGGCACCTTTGGGAAAATTTCAGAAGCCGCTTCAGATATCTCCTTTGACATGTCCCTAATAATCACAAGCGGCGTTCCATAAGTGTCTTTTATATGTTGAAGAAATGGTTTGATATAGTGCCTACTTTCAGAAGGCATAATCCAGCTGTCTATCGTAATTCCTGTAATCCCCTCTTTGGCTGTGAATGTAATTTCATCCCCTGCTTCGGCACTTCCATCCAAATGAAGGATATATCCTTTATTTTTCTCGAATAATCTTTTCATCTGCGAACTATGCTTTTTGTGAACAGTATAAAATCGAAGAAGAAATTCTTCTGACAATTTGGATATTTTACCAGTCGAGATTTGAACCCCTCTTGCCCAAAGAAGTAACTGGATCTCTTCTCGTTGATAGTTGAAAAACCACCGGAGGTATCCAATTGCTGTCATTACTTTTGTGTCAAAGGTTTTCCGCGGCAAACAGATTTTATTCAAAAATGAGACGTTTTCGTTGTTGATTAAACCATGTGTGCCACAATATTTTTTGTGAATGCTTATTTGTCGTTCACCGGAAAGGGTTTTTATGGGTCTTGTGTATGTTGTTTGTGTTTTTGGATTATTTTTGCATATTGGGCATTGTGTTGGGTTTTTTATTTTGAGTTCTTCTGGTAAAATAGGGAGATGGAGTACGTTTTTTTTTCAAAATCGTAGTGAATGCCTAGTCGTTTAAGGTCTTCCTTTTTCACCGGCTGACCCATATTTTCTAACATCTCGAAGAGATCATTTGGTGTGAGTGAGCCTTGCATTAACCGCAAAGATAGGTATGAGAAATGGGTTGGTTCAATTGGTATGTTTGTTGGGTGTTCGGGGTCGGTGCCCAATGATCGGATATAGCGCTGAACTACTTTGTCACCTTCTCGAACAGATTCTACTTCTGCGTAATATGTTTTGATTGTCCCGTCCTTGTTTTTTCTCTTAATTTTTCGTATGTAGGTCATAATATTGTAGTGATATATTTCACTACAATATAACACTACCGATTTTGAGTTTTATTGTTAAACATGTGGTGAAAAATCGAGCAGAAGATGACGAATTTATGAAATTTGATGTGGGATTATATGGCAAAAATGGATGATATTTCCAGACGTTAGAATGACGCCATAGGCCTGAATGCATGCATAACAAAAATCGATTACTATGCACTGCGCGAGCATTTCAGCCACATAGCCTGCAAGATACGGACATACCTTGAGGAACCTTTCAACCCCGAAGTGAAGTATAGCAACTGGACATTGCATATTACATTCGATGAACCGGAAAAAGTGCAGGGAAAACTCACAATAAAAGCAGGGGACAGGGTCGTTTTTGATGAACCCCTTAGAAAACGCAACCTGATAACCCCAGATCACAGATCAGAGGTAAAAAGTGAAACTATCACATTTATCACTGAAAAAAACAGGGATGTAACAAGAGAAAGAACATACTCTGAAAAAATAATGTATGATGGTGGTCATCTTGATGTCCATTTCCTTGAACATGACTGCAAACGAGGCATCACAGACGGAATGCTCAATATCGCCATAGTCCAGTTGAAATATCATCTCAACAAAGCAGGCAGTGTTCTTATAATCGAGGATAATGATGCATATTCTGCGAAGCTCACTCAGATACTGGATGCAGTCAAGGGAGAAGCAGACCTTATCGTATTCCCGGAATATTCAATACCAGCCCATTATCTGCCTGCAATGAAACAGTATTCGGATGAAAACAGTATCGTCATTGTGGCAGGCTCACATTACATCACCGATGAGAACCTCGTTGAACACAATGATATGTTTCATGATAAATTCGGTGATAATGACCTTCGAAAGAATATATCACCTGTAATCATACCCACCTCTGATAAGATACATCATACAGAGAAAATCTTGCCTGCAAAAGAAGAGCGCAAATTATTCAACGAGGAAGGCTTGACCAAAGGTTCCCTGAACCGAATATTCAAGTTAAACAATAATGTGACCTTTGGGGTTATAATATGCTTTGACTTTATAAACGACGATTTGCGTAAACGCATAACGGATGCATGTGATGTCATCCTTATTCCCCAGACCAACCCGGGTACTGAACGATTCCACAAGACAGGGCACATAGAGATTGACAATACGAGAGGGGCAGGAAATAAGGCATACGTCATGGCAAGCGGGATATTCACATATGGTGGTGGAGAAAATATGATGGGCGGGGATTCAGGGGTAATAATGACACTTGATAAGGATTCATCTAAGAAGCGCAAAGATGCCATCATCGAAACTATTAAAGTGGATGGAAATAACGTTTATGAACAGTTCATCCAGATGGCGCAATTGAACATGAAGTTTAATCCTGCAAGGGATACCCAGATGGGACAGGTGCCCATTACCTACAAGCTCATCCATATATTCGAAGAAAATGAGATGCTGGAATCTGCAAAGGATGACAAAAAGGATGATAGGAATCCGCAGGCATTCCTTGAACTGCTAAGAACAATCAATTCCTGTGATGATAGACATAAACTCAAACAGCTTCTTGTTAATAACAGTGAACTTATCCGCAGGCATTCCCCGCTCATGCACAAAACGCTGATACAAAAACCTTCCAGCTATAAAAAAGAACTCTGGAATAAAAAATCCAATGCTGAAAAAATAAAAGAAAATCTGGCAAACCTGAAATCCGGTGAGATAAAAAAAAAGTGCGCCAGTATTGTACTTAACTGATTGCAAAAAAGCCTGCTTTTGCCTTTCTGTTAGAGACTTTTTATTATTTCCTGAAACGGTTTATAACCACAGAGTGCACAGAGAGCACAGAGAAAATAATAACGCTCTGTGTTCTCTGTGTTCTCTGTGGTTGATCTTCTTTGCCATGATCCATTTATCATACTTGATCAGAATAAATTAAAAAGTCTCATCAAGCACATAGAAAAGTTTATCAAGCATTATGTGTGCTTGAACATAATGAAAAAAGCACAAACATTCATGGCCATGATTCTGCTTTTCAGCGCAATCACACTCGGATGCATCCAGGAGGAGCAAAAACAGCCTGCAACCATCGATGAAACTGCCTGGGAACTAACACAGCCAGCGACAGAAAAACCGCAGTCACTCCTTGTTTATTGTGGTGCAGGTATGCGAAAGCCAATGGATGAGATAGGATTACTCTTTGAAGAAAAATATGGCATTTCTGCACACTACAACTATGCAGGTTCAAATACACTCTTAAGCCAGATGGAACTCACGCAGGAAGGAGATATATACATGCCAGGGGCTACATATTATTTCGATGTTGCAAAAGAGAAAGGATTCACTGATTATGAGCAACTTATCGCATACCATGTGCCTGTAATCGCGGTACCGAAAGGAAATCCTGCAAATATAACATCTCTGGATGACCTTGCAAAGCCAGGAGTAAAGGTCATAATCGGAGATCCAAAGGCAGCAGCAATTGGCAACCTGGCGAATAAAATACTGGAAGATAATAAAATCCATGAAGATGTGGAGAAAAATATCATTGCCCGCGGTGCGACCGTAAATGAACTCATAATCTATATATCCATGAATCAGGCGGACGCATCGATAATCTGGGAAGATCTGGTTGTAAACAGCGAAAAGATAGAGACTGTGGCGATACCCTCTGAGCAAAACATCATAAAGATTATTCCGATCGGTACACTGACATTTTCCGAAAAGAATGATGCTGCAAAGAAGTTTGTAGATTTCGTTGCATCCCCTGAAGGAAAGACAATTTTCGAGAAACATGGTTTTACATCATACCCGAACGAAAAATACGAAAACTGAGGCTATGCCCATGACCGATATAGCACACACCCCTATTGGGATCATACATTCACCATTTACCAATCCGGATGATACGCCAATCCAGAGCGTTTTTGCAGATGGGGCGAAAGGTGAAGTAGAGGTATTCCCGGAATATGCTGCCGGTCTCAAGGATATTGATGGATTTTCTCATCTGATCCTGATCTACCATTTTCATCTTGTGGATGATTATTCCTTGATCTCAAAGCCATTTTTAGAAGATAAAGAAAGGGGCATCTTCTCAATAAGGCATCCGAAACGACCGAATCACATCGGTATTTCCATTGTCAAATTAAATGCTGTCAGAGGGAATAAACTGGAGATCAGCTATGTTGATATCATAGACGGAACGCCGCTGCTTGATATCAAACCATTCGTACACCGGTTTGATAACAGGATCGGTGTAAAAAGCGGATGGGTTGATGACCAGCACATCGGTGAGATCAAGGATCAGAACCCGCGGGCATTGAGAGATGAGTAAATGTTAAAAAGGAAATCAATGCTGAAGATCGCTACTATTTCAATCACATTGCTCCTGACCACCTTTATCCTGTCGCTGGTCATATGTATTGTTACGCACACCAACCAGCATATTTTATTAACAAGTATTGCATCCAGGGAGATCCAATTTGCGATTAAGTTAAGTTTGATCACTTCAATTATTTCTACATTGATGTGCATCCTTGTCTCGATACCCTCATCGTATGCACTTGCAAGGTATAGTTTTACTGGAAAAACGTTGATCAATACCATAGTAGATCTTCCGCTTGCACTGCCACCTCTCGTGGCCGGAGTCGGGCTTCTGCTGCTCTTTGGCACAACCCCATTCGGAAACTGGCTTGCAGACATAGGAATAAAATTCGTATTCACACCACTTGGAATTATCATTGCACAGTTTGCTGTGAATATATCGTTTATGCTGCGGATTATGCGTTCAACATTTGAAGGGATCAGTCCAAGGTACGAATATGTGGCCCAGACACTTGGCTGCACTCCGATCCAGGCATTCTTGCGAACAACGCTTCCTATGTCAAAGAATGGTCTTCTGGCTGGAGGGGTTATAACATGGTCAAAAGGAATCGGGGAGTTTGGAGCAGCCCTCATGGTTGCCGGTGCAACACGTATGAAGACAGAAACCCTGCCGATATCCCTGTATCTGAATATGTCCAGCGGGGATCTTGACCTGGCAATAGCTGCCGCAACCATTTTGATAATTATATCGATTATCTCCTTATACATCTTTGAAAAGCGTGGTGGTATTGTTCATTTATATTAGGTAGTACAGATGATACGAATTGAGAATGTATCAAAGGATCTTGGTGAATTCAAACTGGATGATGTGACCCTGCACATCCATGAAGGAGAATATTTCATCATACTTGGTCCGACAGGAGCTGGTAAAACAATCCTTATCGAGACGATTGCAGGTATCTACCAACCCGATTGCGGCAGAATTTTTCTAAACGGGATGGATGTTACGGACACTTTGCCAAAGGATCGATCTATTGGCATGGTCTACCAGGATTATATGCTATTCCCGCACCTGACTGTGGAAAAAAATATTGGATTTGGGCTGCGTCATAAAAAAATCACCAGAAATGAAACCAAAACAAAAGTGAATGAGATTGCAGATCTTCTTGGCGTTTTGCATCTATTAAACCGATATCCAGGCACGTTGAGCGGAGGAGAGCAGCAGCGTATCGCTATCGCACGGGCGGTTGTTACAGAGCCAAAGGTACTGCTTCTGGATGAGCCGCTATCTGCGCTGGATACTCGCACAACCGGACGGCTTCGTGAGGAACTTGGTAGGATACACAGGATTACGAAGACCACAACGATACATGTAACACACAGTTTTGAAGAGGCTTTTTCTCTCGGTGACCGGATTGCTGTGATGGGGAGCGGGCAGATCATTCAGGTAGGTGCGCCAGATGATGTGTTCAGAAAACCCAATTCAGAGTTTATTGCAGATTTTGTTGGTGTTGAAAATTTATTTCGTGGAAAATCAGTTGTTCATGATACCATCTCTGAGGTTCATGCCGATGGGATATGTATTGTGTCCAGCACGTTAAAATCCGGGGATGTATCTATCTCTATCAGACCTGAAGACATACTTATCTCAAAAAAAGAGATTGATTCGAGTGCAAGAAACTCATTTTCAGGGCAGATTATGGAGGTTAAGGATATGGGTGCACTCGTTAAGCTGGTGGTTGATGTGGGCATTCCCTTTATGGTTGCGCTGACAAAGCGATCGTATGAAGATATGGAGCTTGCATACGGCACTCATGTTTATATTGCCTTTAAAGCGTCTGCTACACATCTTTTTTAGCTTGTGTGCAATGTATATGATCTGATGTCAAATTCAAAAATGTGGGTTTTATGTGAATGTACAACCATTATGAATACATCGGATTGTCGCTTGCACGCAGTGCCCTTATGATCTCTTCCACAAAATGCTCAGGTGGCTGGGCACCCACGAAATCCACTATCTCATTGATGACGATCTTGGGCACGCTCATAGCCATATACTTCTGTGCCAGATAGGGAAACTCCACCATTTCCACCATATCTGCTTTTATGTGCTCATTTTCGATAGCAAGTTTATGGGCCGTTCGAACAGCCATTGAGCAGTAAGGACAGGTAGAGGTCACCAGCACCTGTATATGCACTGGCTTCTTAACATTTGCAAGTTTATTCTTTACATCATCTGACAGGTCTGTCCTGCCCCTGGACACATCGACCAGGTCTTCCTGGAACGATTTGAACTCGTAACCCGACGGGATACCGTAGAACCTGATACCGTAGTCCTTTTCCCCCAGCATCACAATGGCAGGGATCTTCTTAACACCGTAGGATTTTGCAAGTTTTTCATCCTTGACAAAATCATGGATTTCGGCCTTGATCTTTGGTGACATGCCTGCCAACTCTTCCACCATGCCCCTGGTATCGGCACAGAACTGGCATTCGTTCTCCTGGGTGAACATTATTAATTTTACGTTACCTTCAAGCTCTTTATCCAGCTTTTTCTTAATATTCTCCTTATCTTTGTCCTGTATCACTGCCATACAATAACCTCCTGCTGCTTCCTTGAATTTTCAAATAATAGTTGAAGTTGATCGAATATAAAATATCTATCAGGTTCTACACCAGTTTCAACTTACCCACCACTTTATCCAGTTTCTCAACCGCTGCCGGCCCGATACCCAGTACAGTAACGGTCCCAGGAGGTATCTGGGTAAGCCCGGCATCAGTGATAAGAGCAGTGGACAATCCTTCCCTGCGCGCCGACTCCTTTAACAGAAATAAGTCCTGCAGGGTGCCGGTCTTAAGTACGACCTTCTTCTGCCCGTCCTTCATCCAGGTATCACGTTCCTTCTTATCAGCAAAATCAGAGGCCGTCACGGCTGCATGTGCTACCTGTACAGCCAGTTTGCCCTTTGAGAGTTTAAGGTCATCACGGGTTATGATACACTGCTTGTATTCAGTCATTGATTAGCATCCCATTCCCATCGAATTTCAATGTGTCCGTAGTTCGCTGGTGCCATTCTTCACCAAGCTTCAAGGCTTCATCCCTGTTGAAATCACCTATCTCCACGTCCTCATCAGTGAATCCGGATATGGAGGACATAGGAATGTACAGATTCTCAGCCCCGTGCTTGAACACAAGATGCCCGCTATCAATCGATATGGTCTCACCGATCCTCTGCCCGCGCTGCACCACGAACTTACAGAGTATGTCCTGTTTTGATATGGATTTATTCCCATCCTGCCCCTGGTCGGGTGGTTGGGGTTGATGGGCTCTTAGTGGTGCGGCAGGTTCACCAGGCACTTCCTTTTCTGCCTGCACATTTGGTGGGACCGGGTGGGGTATGGACATCGAGTGCCAGTCCAGGTCGTTATGCTTATGTTCCCATTTGCTACCCACCTGCCTGCTTTGCTTTGTTTGATCTTTATCCTTTCCTGAGCTATTGGGTACTGCCTTCGATACTACACTTTTCTGTTCAACAGGAGAACTCAGGGCGTCATGTACATTCCCGGCAGATACTACTGGCTTTATTTCTTCCCCGGCAGCTACTACATGCTTATTATTTTCCCGGTCAGCACCGGAATCATCTGTCACACTTTGCCCCATTAGTTTTTTCAACTTATGTTTAAATCCCATCCTTTATCCCTACCAGTGTATTCGTTTCATGTATTTTTCATCAACGCCTAAAAAATCAATGGCCGAGGCAATAATAGCATTGGTGAAAATATATGAGTTGATCTCAGAAATAGATGGACGCACCTGGTTCATCTTTGTAGTTGAGATCTTACTGGGCGTCTTGTCGTGGAAGATGCCCATATCTCCTTCTTCCACAGGTATGAATATGATATTATCCTCATATCCCCATTCTTCCAGTAGTTCAACCATCCTGGAATTTTTATTTACAGTAATAGGGAACACGTCCACTCCCTTGCTGTGGGCCCTCATCATACCTTCCAGGATCTCCCTGGTATTGCCGCTTCCGCTGATGGGAATATATACGTCGCCCCTGACAAAACTGGGCGTGGTGGCATCGCCTTTGATGTAGACATGCTGGCCCAGGTGTGTCATACGCATCCCTAAAGCTTTTGCCACGAATCCGGACCGTCCTACACCGTCCACTATGAAATGGCCACGACGGTTCAGCAGCTTATCTATCCACGACCGCAGGTATTCATTTTCTAAATTCCGAAGCAGCCTGGCATTTTTAATATAATGGTCCATCTGCTGGTAATATACACTGACATCACCGCTGTCCAGGGCAGGCAGTACGCTGTTTAACAGAGTACACAGTTTCAGTTCGAACTCAGAACCCATGACTGCCAGTTCGCTGGGCTTTTCAAGTTTTATATCTTCGATCAGGAAGACAAAACCATTGTGTGATTTTATTTTTGTATAGGCAGCGGAGTCGGTTTTAGCAGTGATAAGTATCTCACTTGCACCCAGGCGGTGGGCATCTTCAAGATAGTTGATAACACTTTCAGTGCCACCTGAGCCCGATGCAGACAATATCATGTTGGACCTGTCAGGGTCAAAGTAGCGGCGGATGGGATCGTCAAGGGTGGCAGGGAAAAGCGGTTCATATTTCAATAACTGGTGGAGAAAATCATATAAGGCCAGTGCACTCCTGCCCTCACCGATGCCGTATATGACCTTTTGTTTTGTATCGGCCTGGAAAATAAAATCTCTCAGGACTTTTATCAGTCCGCCAATCTCTTCCTCCGGGATATGCTTGAGTTGTTCAAGAAATCGGAGCTGGATGTCAATCGAATCATAAAATTTAGCAGTGGAAGTCATATTGTATCCTTTAATGCTATTATGTTTTGAATTTAATAAAGTTATCCTATGTAAAACGACATGAACAGGCGCCGGATCTTAAGGGGCGAAACGCAATGTGGGGCACCTTGTGTTCTTTCTTGCCTGAAGCAGTATCTGTTCCATATTCAGTCAAAAGTAAAAATGATATGACAACAGTAAGTCAGACAATCTATACACCAGTTCCCTCATCCTGAAATACCATTTCCGTAGGATACACTGTAATAGCATTTTCGGTAATGTCGTAAGGCCGGTACAGCCGATCGTGCAAGGTTCTCCTCATTTTTATGATCCGTATTACTAATCGTATATCCGATCCAATTTCACTTTGTTGTAAAAATAATATGCCGTCGGCAGAGTATTCGATAATTCCGTCTCTTGAATGAAAGGAATTTTTCATACTTGTCTCAGAGGTATATAAAGCTGTGACTCCTGACTTTTTGACTGTCTTATTTAAATCAACTAACCTTATGCGGCTTTCAATTGAGTTATCGAACATAATGTTGAAAAGAGAGATCGAGTCAATTGCAATACGACTTGCTCCGGATGATTCTATAAGTTCCGGTAATTCGACCCTGATCCTTCTGGCCAGGGTTTTAATGTCTGACAGATCAAGTTTTAAAAATTTCAGTTTATTGTTTTCGATGTATTCCTGCAGTTCCCACCCATAGGAAGCAGCAGTTGAAATTAAAGATTCCTTTTCCTCTTCGATACTAATATAAATACAGGACTCTCCTTTATCCAGGCCATCGTGGATATACTGGAGTGCCAGTGTGGTCTTTCCAGTACCGGGATCACCCATGGCAACGACAATATGCCCCTGTGGAAAACCACCATTGAGCATTTTATCAAGTCCGGATATACCCGAAGAGACACGTCCGTTTGGACAGATCTCAGATAATTTTCCTGATATTTGAGACTTCGAATCCATCATTGGAAGTTATTTTTGTTTCGAATTTTTCAATATTGTTCTGTTCGAGCTGGGGCAACAGCCCCCTGAATTTTGTGATGCAAAGGTTGCGCTGCAATTTCACTGATTTTTTATCCCATTCAAAAGTGAGCACACCATCAACGGTATCACTAATAATTTCCTGTATATTGGTTTCAAGGATTCTGGTATTTAGTAATAAATATATTAAACCATTCCATTCTTTTGAAATTCGTACCAGGCTTTTTAAGAACATAATAACATCATTCTTGCTTAAATAATCTCCTTCATACAACATAAGTTCAGTCAGTGAATCAAGGATCACGATATTGTTTGCAGCAAACTCCCCGAATAGATCTGAAATCTCTTCAA
>Ga0255429_1056_pt1 | contig 24441 bp, 21 predicted proteins | sample ANMaggSeSYBR02H9_FD_182636 | JGI IMG/M metagenome (GOLD analysis project Ga0255429, IMG submission 182636) | Sediment cell enrichment communities from methane seep in Santa Monica Basin, California, United Staets - ANME aggregate JGI... | ecosystem: Environmental > Aquatic > Marine > Cold seeps >... | reverse complement strand
TATGATAAAAAACCGCAATTCAATCTGCACTTTCTTCTTTACATGCCGCCATGCTTACTCCGACAGGCCGTTTCGCTGCATTTGTCTGTTTCTTCACGATTCGTATCAGTCTTCGCCCACAAAGGCGACACCATAGTTCAAGCGCCCCGGTCGGTCGCCAATGGTTATTCTGGGATTCCGTCTAACTGCATGGAAACCAGGATAGCTCTTTTTTATGGCAAGGGCTTGCAATTCATTCAAAACAGGAGGAAAAACTTTTATGAAATAGTTAATTTTTTAAAAGCCTATTGCAGGTTAAGGCACTCCCTCGCCTTGAAAAAAGTGCGCTTCTTGAAGACGCACTTCCTACCCCTTGTTCAAAAAAAGATGTTTCCTTCTATACAGAATATGCAGATACACCGGGCTTGTCCAACAACCGGATAAGATTGTGGTTCGTTCCTCACACAATCTATCCTTATTCGTTAGGCGCAACCACAAGCTCATAATCAAAGGTCAAGTTCAGAGCATCAGCGGGAATAGAAAGAGCGGACTCCCACAGACCAACAGGTGCGCTCCAAGGGTTCTCAGAATCCTCAGCGATAGTCGCGGAAGAATTGCCTGGGCCAAGGGTTACAGTTGAATCCACTGTGTCAAAAATGGAAAGATCAACCGGAATGGCAAAGACGTTAGTGGCAGAAAAAACAGCTATAAAAACCAATGCAGCTAAAAGTAATGATAGTTTACGGCTCACTGTAACACCTCCTTAAATCTTTGTTTGAATGGCACTTCAATCAATCATAACTTAAAAGCTAACGCTCTTCTATAGTTCCAATTCCAAAACGTATAATATCCACTAACCCGGCGATCCAGCCGTTGACATCTTCCTCACTGCATTTAAAAAGACCAAGCCCTGCATCAAGATGCAAAACCGTCTGAGCCTGAAGGAATCTGTCCATAACAGCATCCACCACAAAACTCGCCTTTGCGATATCGATATCATTGCGGATCTCACCCCTTTGTTTTGCAGTTTCCAAAAGTGACCTGATGTAATTAAGACTGTTTTTACGTAATGATAATAGTATTTCATTTCTGAATGAAATCTCCGACTCAAACAATACCTTCAAGTATAACTTGTAAATGCGTGGATGTTCCTTTAAGAAAATTACCCCTGCCCGAAAGGTTTTTTCCAGCCTGGTAAACAGATCCTCATTTGCAGGCCGATCACGTATCTCCCGCAGATCATCCTTGATCATATCTATGGACTTGTTAAACACAAAAAGGAATAGTCCCTTTTTATCACCAAAATACTGAAATATTGATCCTTTGGCTATGCCCAATCGATCTACGAGGGAATTTATGCTGGCTCCTGCATATCCCTTTTCGCTGAATTCCTCAACAGCAACCCGGATAATTATGTCCTGCTTAGCTTTCGTAAGATTTTGAAATGTTTTTAGCGGAATCAAAATTACTTCACACCTGTTACTTGACACTCAATCGTTTTTTCCTGTATAGCAACAGTTCACGGTTCACGGTTGATCAAAACAGGCTATCAACTTAAAGCGGAACACTTTCCGCCATTTTGACTTTATGGCAATTCCACAATCAAGCAAAATCTAAGGAATTGCTAACCAACTGAATTTACAGGCTGTCTCGCCTTGGGTTGGTAGCCTCAAAACATAAAACCGTGAACTGTAAACCGACAACCGTGAACTGTTTATACTTCATATATATTTTTTGCTTTTTATCATCAACATCTATTTATTAAATTTTCAGTAGCCGTTCACGGCTTGAAAAACATTCCGTGAACGCTTACAATTTTCAATACCCCGTTCGCTTGCGGCGGGGAGCTTTATTATGAGGAAAAATGGAAACCAGATTTGAGAAAAAACTTCTTTGCATAGGAGCCGGCTATGTCGGCGGTCCTACGATGGCTATGATCGCTTATAAATGTCCGCAATATAAAATAACTGTTGTAGATATCAACCATGAGCGGATAGCTGAATGGAACTCTGACAACCTTCCCATTTATGAGCCGGGCCTTGACGAAATTGTAAAAGCTGCCCGTGGAAGAAATCTTTTTTTCAGCACAGATGTAGACAAAGGGATCAAAGAGTCTGATATTATCTTCGTAAGTGTCAACACCCCTACCAAGACATTTGGTGTTGGCGCCGGCATGGCGGCTGATCTTCAATACTGGGAAAAGACTGCAAGGCATATATTGGAATGTGCTGAATCCCCGAAGATAATCGTAGAGAAAAGTACTCTTCCGGTTAAAACAGCCCTTGCTATGGAAAGAATTCTCACTTCGAATAATAATAAAATTCATTTTGAAGTGCTTTCCAACCCGGAATTTTTAGCCGAAGGCACGGCTATTAATGATTTGGAAAATCCAGATAGAGTCCTTATCGGTTCACGGCAAACAGAAAGCGGAATAAAAGCCAGAGATGAGCTGGTAAAAATTTATGCAAACTGGATAAATAAACAACGAATTATAACTTCCGATATCTGGAGCAGCGAACTTTCCAAAATAGTTTCAAACGCGTTTCTGGCCCAAAGAATATCATCTATAAATTCAATTTCCGCCTTGTGTGAAAAAACAGATGCCGATATTAATGATGTTGCAAGAGCCGTTGGATTTGACAGCCGTATTGGAATGAAATTCTTAAACGCAAGCATTGGTTTCGGCGGATCATGCTTTAAAAAAGATATTCTTAATCTGGTTTATCTTTGCAGACATTATGGCCTTAATGAAGTGGCCGACTACTGGGACAGCGTGGTAAAAATTAATGACTTCCAAAAAGAACGTTTTGTCATTAACATGCTTACAACGATGTTCAACACACTCGTTAACAAAAAAATATGTCTTTTGGGGTTTGCATTTAAAGCAAATACTGGAGACACAAGAGAAAGCCCTGCCATATATATAGCCAAAAGATTAATTGAGGAAAAAGCAGAGCTGGTAATAACTGATCCTAAAGCTCTTAAGAGAGCAAGGATTGATTTACAGGATATTGACGCTGACGTAAAATATATTGAAGATCCTTATGAAGCGGCTGCCGGAAGCTATGCTATAGCCATAATGACTGAATGGGATATATATAAAGAACTTAACTATGAAAAAATTTATAACTCAATGATTAAACCGGCCTTTTTCTTTGATGGTCGCAATATCGTTGATCATCAAAGACTTTTTGAAATCGGGTTCAATGTATTTCCAACAGGAAAGCCGGCATTAACGCATTTTTGATAAACATCAAAATACCACTCCCAGAGAAGGTGGCTTGTTTTTATATATAAGTATACCCTGTTTTTAAGTGCCTAAAGTGAGCTAAAGTGCCTAAAATGCCTAAAGTTAAGGAATGCGCCTTCGGCGCTGCTAATTTTAACTTTTACCAAACAAGTTAGCTCACTTGAAAGACTGGCAAAAAAACAATCTACGCTAATGAAGTATGAAGTGGCTAAAATTGTGGAATTATGTTAATTTATATGAATTAATGGAGCGAAGCGACACCTTAACTTTAAGCACTTTAATATACTTTAGGCATTTTAGGCACTTATGACTAACTAATTCCTTAAGCGGTAAAACCTTTTTATGGTACCACCACAGAGGTAGTGGTTTAACCAGATTAATCAAAGGAATTCCCATGAAATATTATCATAATAAACGCATATTAATTACAGGCGGTGCTGGCTTTTTGGGCTCTCATCTTTGCAAACGACTGGTCAGCAAAGGTTATGAAGTTCTATGCGTTGACAATTGTTTTACAGGTACCAGAAAAAATATAACGGATCTTCTAAGCAATCCGAATTTTGAATTTATTCGTCATGACATTACTTTTCCGCTTTATATAGAGGCGGATGAAATATACAACCTTGCATGTCCTGCATCTCCGATTCATTATCAGTTTGATCCGGTTCAAACAACAAAGACGAGCGTGCACGGCGCCATCAACATGCTGGGGCTGGCTAAAAGGGTAAAAGCTAAAATCCTGCAGGCATCGACAAGCGAAGTTTACGGTGACCCTGAAATTCATCCTCAGCCTGAAAGTTACTGGGGAAAAGTAAATCCTGTCGGTCCAAGGTCTTGCTATGATGAGGGGAAAAGGTGCGCTGAAACACTTTTTTTTGACTACCACTGCCAGCATGGCCTTAAAATCAAAGTTGCGAGGATATTTAATACATATGGCCCGCAAATGCATCCAAATGATGGGCGGGTGGTCAGTAATTTTATTGTGCAGGCGCTTTCAAATAAAGATATAACTATCTTTGGTGACGGATTACAGACCAGATCTTTTTGCTATGTTGACGATCTAATAGAAGGTTTGGTCAAAATGATGAACAGCCCGGATGATTTCACTGGTCCGGTCAACCTTGGAAACCCAAATGAATTCTCCGTCCTTGAATTAGCAAAAAAAATCATAGAAACAACCGGATCTAAATCAAAGATTGTTTTCAGGCCGCTGCCCCAGGATGACCCATGCCGGCGTCAGCCGGATATTAGTCTGGCTAAAGAAAAACTCAACTGGCAGCCAACTGTTAGTCTGGACAAAGGGCTGGAAAAAACAATTGAATACTTTGATAAAATATTAGCAACCGAAATTTAACAATTTAGATTTTTAAAATATATCCTGATGAATAATAAAACCAAACAGCCGGCATTTATAGATGTGGTGTATAAGCTGGGTCTGAAGAATACAGAGACGGGAGTCGGGTATTTTTCATGTGATCCAGTAAAAGAAATCAGTTTTGAAGAATCAATTGAGTATTTAAGAGATCATCCCTATGATACATACATGCATAAGTATCTTTTAGAGATAATCGCAAAGTTTGATGATACAAGGATGCAGCAGCTCATAAAGGAGGCAAAGCAAGATGATTATACTTTGTCGGCATTATTATATGAAGCTTCTCTATCATATGATAACTTCAACTTATTTAAAAAATATTTTGAATCAGAAGAAACAAAGAAGCTTTCAGCTTACACTCCGCTTAACCTTATCAAATCCAGCCTTTTAGACGATCATGATCTTCATTCAGAATGGATTGCTGTTTTCAAAAGCAACATCATTGATCATAAGCCGCTTCCAGCGCCTGATGATATCAAAATGCCGCTATTGTTTGGCAAAGAAAAACTTTCGGAGATACAAGACAATTATGTCCATATCCGTGAAATCTATAACAAAATAGCAGGGAATTGCTCGCAGGAAAATAAATACTCTCCTGCGTTTAAGGCAACCGCTCAGCATGCTCTGAACAAACTTATAGAATATAATATTCTCACGGATACGGAAATGAGGCATGAATCATCTCTGAGCCCTTTTGCGCTCCTCAGGAAATGGCATATCGGCTACTCCGTCAGGAACAGCCGCCACAACTATATTTTTATAGGCGATCAAACCAGCTACGGCAAAGGTCTTTCCCTTGATGCGGCACGGGCATCATACAGCATGGAAATAGTTGAACGCAGATCATCATTTGCCGGCTTTAACTCAGAAGGCACATTTGATTTCATAAAGGAATATCCATTAACCCATGCAAAGTACGAAGATTTAATTAAAGGTGGAAAAAACGCAGTAAACCCAAACAGTCTGGTTTTAGAAACTCCATATAACAACGAAGCACTATTCTGGCTTGAAGGTGAACAGCAGTGTGGTCAAACTATGCAGCCCATCCTGCTTCCAGCCCAGTGTGTGTTTCTCTTCTGCAATCTGGATGAAATTAATCTATTCAGCGGACTTGGCTCAACCGGCCTGGCGTCTGGGATTTCAATAGAAGGGGCAAAAATAAGTGCTCTATTAGAAATTATTGAACGCGAAAGCGAAGGATCATCTCTTTATACTCCCTCTCGATGCTTCAGGCTTAAAGCTGAAGACCCTCGGATCGCAAATTTATTGGAAGAGTATAAAACCAAAGGGATAGTGGTTCAATTCCAGGATATAAGCCGGCCATTCGGTGTCCCATGCTACAAGTGTTTTGTTGTTGGCCAAAACGAAGAAATTGTTAAAGGAACCGCTGCTCACCTTAATGGCAAAAAAGCTCTTATTTCCGCCTTAACTGAAACTCCTTATCCTTACCCGAATGGACCTGCTTCAAATCCCGGCCCTGATGAGCTGCCGACGCTTTGCTTTGAAAATCTGCCCGACTACTCAACTGGTAATCCTGTTAAGGATCTGGAGATTCTTGAAACCCTGCTTATAGCTAATAACTACAAACCGCTATATGTAAACTTGACCAGAAAAGACCTTGATATACCCGTAGTAAAAGCTTTAATACCCGGAATGGAAATGATATCGGATTTTGATCGCTTTTCCAGGGTTAACCCAAGGCTTTTCGCTAACTATCTGCAACTTTTCGACCTGTGCGGTTAGCTTTTAGCCATTAGCAGTTAGCTTTTGGATAAAACTGTTCAACATCCTCTTTAGCTCATTTACCTATCGATTAAGTTCTCTGTAATCTCTCATTTCCACCCCTTTTCAATGCTAACGGCTAAAAGCTAATGGCTAAAAGCACAGGTTACAACTTTTTCAATCATGAAAAAGCCTCTTACTCACCATTGCTCTTGCTAGTAATAAATCTTCTCTGGTTGTAATTTTAACGTTGCACCTGCTGCCCCTGACAACCCTTACCTTTACTCCAAGTTGTTCTACTAACATGGCATCGTCTGTACCATTAATCCCAGTACGTATAGCGTTCTCATGTGCTCTTCTTATCAAGTTATATTTAAAAGTCTGAGGAGTCTGTGCAAGCCATATGTCTTTTCTTTCAATTGTATCCTCAATAAATCCTGAGCTGTTAACTCTTTTTAGAGTATCATATGCAGGTATGCCGAATATGCAAGCGTCATAATCAGTTGCACGTGTTATACATTCTGTTAACTGTTCAGAGCGAATAAACGGACGTACGCCATCATGGATAACTACAATACTATCATCTATAATATTATCAATTGCCAGAAGACCGTTTTAAACTGAATCCTGACGTTTAGCGCCGCCAGGTACAAGGCTTACCTTATTTTGAAAATTCTGTTGATTGAGTATATTCTCATTACAAAACACAAAATCTTCTTCAGGAACGACAAGAAAGATTTCGTCTATAATATTACATTCATCAAATACCTCAATTGTGTGGCTTATAAGCGGGCGGTTATCAAGCAATAAATACTGCTTGCGCACGTTATCGTCCATCCTTATACCCTTGCCTGCGGCTACTATTATTGCTGATACCGTCATGATAGAAAAATATTAAATTTCGGATTGCGGATTACGGATTGCGGATTCAAGGAATTCCATTAATTTTATAAAAAATGGCAGAGCAAAGCGATACAACAAATCCGAAATCTGAAATCCGCAATCCACAATTTTTAGGATCACCTTGCAAAGAAGATATAATGCAATATAGATTTTCATCGTTGTGAAGCATGCCATACTATTTCAAATAACCAAGTTCTTTTGGAAGAGGTACGCCTTTTCCCATTGTGTCCTCACCATAATTGACACTGGTGAGGATTTTAATATCTTTTAACGCGCGAACATCTCCTTCAAATTTAACCTCAGTTATATTTTCCTTCTGGATCTTCCCTCCTGCCCACTGTATATCAAGAACGCTGCTCGCATCAAACCTGTCTTCTCCAACACAAAGTTCCACCTGACCGCCGTAGTGCCGAACAATTTTGGCAACCAGAAGACTGGGCCTGCTGTGGAAACCCAGTTTAACTGGAACACCTACAAAAATTGAAGAACGCTCAATGTTTTCATTCAATATCTTACCGGCCAGGTCTTTACCGGTTGTCAGAAAGTGACAGACATAATAAAGTCCGTAATTAATTGTCCGATCAAGAAGAACTTCAGGATCAACAAGTAATGATAGCTGTTCCTGAACCTTTTTGTAGATGTTCTTATAACCTGCCTTATGGAGATGGCGCTCATGAAAATGCAGAAGCCTTCCTGTCATTTGAAGAAGATGAAATACAACTGAAAAACAACCGCGGAGATCCTTGAGTTTCCTGTTGCCGAACCTGTATCCACCATGTATTACATATGTATCAAAAGCAGACTGAAGGTTGTGTACGAGCATCTCAAATTGTCTTATCTCAACCTCATTGATCTTGTCGGGAACAATCTCCAGAATCTTTTTCAAATCATAGGGTTCATAAAAACCAAGATGATCAAAATTTCTTGCAATACATAGAAACTCGCTGGCAATTTTAACTATATGCTTCTTCTGCAGGTCTTTGTCTTCATCATCAATATCATAATCAAGCAAATCATTTGTTGTAACACCCGGGAATTCAAAAGTATCAAAATTATCATCAGGTACAGGTATGTTCAGTCGACGGGCTTCATCAAGAATAACCGGAGCAAGTTTCATTAGAGACTTTATCAAAAAATTAAATGTTGCCCTGCCTTCCCTCTCAAAGTCTTCAGTATTCACAAGATCATAAAAAACAAGGCGGTTTAAAATGTGTTTCTGTGAATAGCTGCCAATGCTCAAATGCCTGACAGCAGCAGACAGCTCTCTATAATAATACCAGTTCTTATTGTTTTTTGCCCCGTGATAATCAAGAAAATCTTCCAGGATCTGAGATGATTCTATTAGTCTCGAAAAAAGCTTTTTTGTAAAAAAAATACTGTCTTGCTCAAGATTTGAGATATAAACACAACATCTAAGATAATCATAAGAAAATATCTTAACCTTTTCATCAAAAGAAAAATTCTTTAATACTCCTTGCAATTAACTTACTCCCCCAATACCCAATACCTGCATTTCACATCATATCTTTCTGGGTTTCAGAAATAATCTTATCAAGTTTATTTTTTAAGTTTTCCGGCAGTCCTTCAATATCTACATTCAAAAATCCGCGGACAATTGTCGATACTGCTTCATCCTCATCAAGACCCCTTGCCATGAGATATTCAATTTCATGTTGATCAATTTTGCCTACCGAGGCTTCATGAGACATTTCAACATTCGGCACATATCCCTGAAGCTCAGGTATTGCATGCATAAGCCCATTATTTATTATCAGGCCCTTGCATTCGAGGTGTGCTTTTATGCCGGCGACTTTTCCAATCAGGTTTCCCCTGGCAATAATTGTCCCGCCGGTCGTAATTGCACGCGATATTATCTCTGCACGTGAATCAGGTGCGTTTAATACAATTTTTGATCCCACATCCAGAAAGCTGCCCTTGCTGGCTACTAATATGCTGTTAAAACGGGCAACAGCTCCTTTGCCATTAAGATATGTCGTGGGAAACATCTGAAGAGAACCAACTGGTTTTAAAGATATATAGTTAGAAATAATAAGCCCGCCCTCATCAACATTTATAACTGTTCTGGGTCGGACGTTTATCTCTTCACCCCAGTCATGAATCATGGTAAAAATAAGTTTTGCGCCTTTTTTTACGTAAAATTCAGATACTCCGATATGCAAACCTGATACCAGATGCGGAGCTGTGGCACACCCTGTTATAATATGAAGCTCCGAACCTTCTTCGGCTATTACGACATTATGAACGTTTTGCGAAAACTTATTTTTAGCTATATAAAGGCATGATTGTATTGGATGCTCTGTCTTAACGCACGGGAGTGAGCGAATATAGTAACCCTCGTGAGGATTCTCCTTAGCCTGGGCTGTAAACTTGTCGGTGTCAGGAGAAATGCTTTTCCACATATAATCGGCAAGCCATTCATGTTTTTCTCTGGCCTTGGATATACTCATTACCTCAACGCCGTCCAATTTGGTTTTGCAGTGTATAACAGACTTGTCTTTCTGTATAAAGGTGCCTGCTCGACCTGTTTCTTTAGTATCAACGCCGACGTCTAAAAGCTTATCTGCGTCGGAAGAATCAATCCGGGCCAACTCATTAATATATTCGTGTTCTTGTGTTTCATTCTGATAGTTATCAAGATTAACTTCCAACTCATTATCTATATCGTGCATCTTACACACTCCTCATAGCCGTATTCTCTAATCCAATTTAAAATTTCCCTTGCATTTCTTGAACAGCAAAGAACACCGTTATAAAGCACCTGCCCCTTGTCAGCCGTTATATAATCAAGGATATGGCCGGTGTGCGTAATAACCAGTGCGGATTTAGTCCTTTCTGCCACAAAGTTTTTATGAGGCTGTTCCTTGGGGCATTTAATCCCCCTTTGCAAAAGAGAATTTATAGTATCACCAATAAGGACGATGCTTTCAAGGTCAACACCTGATTCAGGTTCATCCAGCAGTATAAGGTCGGGTTGCTGCGCCGTGAGCTGGAGCAGCTCGGAACGTTTAATTTCTCCGCCTGAAAAATTATGATTTACATCTCGATCTAAAAAATCAGAAAATTTAAGCTGTTTGGAAAGTTCCTCTATATCAACAGGGCGACCTCCACTGCATATTTCAACTATAGACCTTGTTTTTAAGCCGTTAATAGTCGGAGGCCTCTGGAACGACACCCCGATACCGAGTCTTGCACGCTCGTGAATAGGCATGTACGTGATGTTTTCACCTTTGAATGTAATTTTCCCATGAGTAACATTATAGCCTGAAAATCCCATTATGGTCATCATCAGGCTTGTCTTCCCGGACCCGTTTGGACCAAAAAGTATATGGGTTTCTCCTTTCGGGATTTCCATATTAACATTTTTAAGTATGGTTTTATTCCCGACTTCTACTTTAAGTTCTTCAATCTGCAGCATACTTTTCACCTCACCAGTTTCCACAATTCAAAAACGGCCGGAACAGTCCATAAGCCGAATTTTGTTCCCTGCAAGGGTTACCCCCAACAGGGCAACGATCATTCATCTATGGGTGCCGGTTGCCCGACACCTCTTGCGACCTACCCGGGAGCTCGGACGGGCTACCCTCAAACACTCCTCTATTTGGTCTTGCACCAGGTGGGGTTTGCCAAGCTTCCCCGGTCACCCGGGGAACTGGTGCGCTCTTACCGCACCTTTTCACCCTTACCCTGCAAGTCAGGCGCAGCCTGAAACTTACTGGGCGGTATACTTTCTGTTGCACTTTCCTTCACGTTGCCGCGACTTCGCGTTATGAAGCACCCTGCCCTGCGGTGTTCGGACTTTCCTCCAGATCAAACAAGATGATCCAGCGATCGTTTGGACTGCTCCGACCGTACTGTTTTACATTGTATTTAACGCATAGAGTTCTTTAATTTACACTTCAGGCAATTTTGCTCTACGCTTGTTATCTTTAGTCACAAGTGCCTAAAGTATATTAAAGTGCCTAAAATGCCTAAAGTTAAGGAATCCTGCCATTTATATGGGTTTTTTATACCATAACTTTAGGCACGTTAGAGCACTTTAGGCATTTTAGGCACTTTTCCGGTTTATCCGGATTAAGTGTCCTTCCAGTAAATTATTCTCTGACAACTGGGACAGAACTTCAAGCTGTCACAGCGCTGAAGATCATTATACATCTGTGGAGGAATGTTCATATTACATCCACGGCACACTGCATCCTTTACAGGCGCAACTGCAATTTCTCCAGCCTTATCTTTTACCATAAGATATGTTTTTAAAAACTGGGGATCAATTTTACCGGAGAATTTCTTCCATTCAGTATCAAGTTCAGCAAGCCTTTTATTATTCTTTTCTGTTTCATGAGCTATAGTCTGCTTTTCTTTATTAACCTGCTCGGAAAGCTTTTCATATTCATTATTTCTATCAGCCAAAACTCTCTCGATATCATCCATTTGTTCAAGGCCTTCGAGCATTTGATCTTCAATTTGAGAATTTATTGTCTTAACATCTTCAATTTCCTTTAACAATGACTGGTATTCTTTGTTTGTTTTAATAGATGCAAGTTTCTCCTGACTTTTTTTTAACCGGGAGATATTCATTTCTACATCGGATTGATATAAACCATAACTCTTTTTCAGCTCATTAAGCCTTAATTCTTCATCTTGCGTAGTCTGCTCAAACTCATTAAGCCTGGAAGAAAGACTGTCCAACCTTTGAGTATCGTTACTTAGAATCGATCTAATTTTGTTGCTTTCTGTCTCGATCCCTTGAAGTTTTACCAGATTATCTATATGTTCATTCATATCCTCAACTCTCTAAAATAACAAACGGATCCTTTTCAAGTTTACATGCCTCAACTTTTACATCAAACTCGCTCTCAACAAGAACTTTTTGAAGACGTTCTGCCAGCACTTCAACTATCAAATGCTCAGATGCAAAATGTCCTATATCAATGAGGCTCAGATTTGCGGCCTCGACAGCCCTTGCATCATGATAACGTAAATCTCCGCTTATATAAACTTGAGATCCGGATGAAAAAAAGTTATTTATCAGGCCTGACCCGCTGCCGGTGCACACAGATACAGACTTAACAGGCAGATCCGGTTTTCCGGCAATTTTTACTGATTTTAGTTTAAGTATTTTTTTAATTTCCAATGCAAAATCAACAAGCTTTTTTTCCTCATCAAGTTCTCCAATGCGACCAATGCCCTGAGCATTCTCTTGAGTTATAAGCGGATAAATATCGTAAGCCATCAGCTCATAAGGGTGATCCTTTTTCACATGTTGGATAACGCTTTTGAGATCACTTTTTTGTACAATGGCTTCTATTCTTATCTCATCTGTCTGAGTAGTCTCACCTGGTTTGCCGATAAATGGATTTGCCTGAGAACCCGGCCTGAAAGTACCTTTTCCTTTATTCCTGAAAGAGCAGCATGAATAATTTCCAATTTCTCCTGCGCTGGTTTCAAAAAGTGAGTCTAAAACTTTTTGCTCATACTCAACAGGCACGTAAAATACAAGCTTGTAATTTTCTGCCCCCCTGAACTTTCCCAGAACCTTCAGATTCTTTAGGCCGATACGTCTTGCGATAACGTCGTTTATACCATCTTTTGCGCTGTCGAGGTTGGTATGTGCTGAAAATATAGCTGTGTGGTGCCTGACAGCCATATTGATCACATAACCAACAGGAGTGCTGAAATCAATGGATTTTAAAGGACGAAATATCAGTGGATGATGTGCAATGATCAGGTCAACATCCTTGCTGCAGGCAGCCTCAACAACATCGGGAGCAGGATCCAAAGCGATCCAGACTTTTTTTACCGGCCAATCATTTTGCCCGACCTGTAATCCGACATTATCCCATTCTTCAGCAAGATGGCGTGGTGCAAAGCTTTCCATCGCCTTAATGATATCAGATATTTTTGCAGCCATTTCTCGTAACTACTCAGGTTATCAGGTTCACGGTTCACGGTTTATTGCCTTGATTTCTTCATTGCTTTCTAACCTTGAACCCTTGAACTGTGAACCTGAGTAGATTTTTTAATCACAAAAAAGGCGTGGTTCTTATAACCACGCCACAATAAGAAACCTTTGAAAGGTCTCAAGAAATGGGCCCACCTGGATTCGAACCAGGGACCGACCGGTTATGAGCCGGTGGCTCTGCCAGCTGAGCTATGGGCCCGTATCTATAAGTTAGAATTTGACTTATTAACTTTATAGAAACTTTTTGTCAAGTATTAGGGCTCGAAAAAAAATAAGTTGGTCATTTTTTTCCGAACCCTTAGGTTTCGATAAAACTTTTCAATTTACGGCTTCTAGTTGGATGCCTTAGTTTTCTCAAAGCTTTTGCCTCTATCTGCCTGATTCTTTCTCGTGTTACCGCAAAATCCTGCCCGACCTCCTCAAGAGTATGATCTGCTTTTTCACCGATTCCGAATCGCATGCGCAAAACCTTTTCTTCCCGCGGGGTTAATGTTGCAAGTACCTTTCTTGTCTGTTCAGCAAGATTCAGGCTTACAGTGGCATCTGAAGGAAGCATAAACTTTTTGTCTTCAATGAAATCACCAAGATGGCTGTCCTCTTCTTCGCCGATAGGTGTCTCTAAAGAAATAGGTTCTCGTGCAATTTTTAATACCTTGCGAACCTTATCAATAGGTATCTCCATTTTATTTGCTATCTCCTCAGGCTTAGGCTCACGCCCAAGCTCCTGCACCAGATATCTGGATGTACGGATCAGCTTGTTAATAGTCTCTATCATATGGACTGGGATTCGAATAGTCCTTGCCTGATCGGCAATTGCCCTTGTTATGGCCTGCCGTATCCACCATGTTGCATATGTACTGAATTTATAACCACGGCGATACTCAAATTTATCCACAGCCTTCATAAGGCCGATATTGCCCTCCTGGATCAGATCAAGGAACTGAAGACCTCTATTAGTATATTTTTTTGCAATGCTGACAACCAGCCGTAAATTCGCTCTGGTTAACTCACTCTTAGCTGCTTTAGCTATTAGATGCCCTTCCTCAACACCTGACATAATCTTTTTTAAAGTACGGCCGTTAGCCTTTATGGCATATTCTCTTTCTTTTATCTTTTCGTGGATCTTCTTAAGTTGCGTATATAGTAAGGTTCTCTCATCTATAGTCAAATCATAACTGCGGTTAATCCATTCAACAAATTTTTTCTTTGTCTTTAAATTGACGCAAAATTCAGCAACCGACACGTTAACTGTATCTGCATACTTAGAAATCATTTTGTTCATGGAATCAAACCATTCTATCTGGCCTCTTATAATATTTTCAATCTTATTTATTACTTTTCCTTCGAGACGCCAATTTTTTAACAGGTCGAATATTTTATTATTCCTGCGAGTTATCCGACTTCTGATGCCACGCTGTTCAGACAGAGCTAATTTTGATGAAAATAGTTTTTCCCTGTATGCTTTATTTTCTTTTTCATTCTTTTCAATCGAACGAATGGTGCTTAAAAACCTCTCAATCTGTAATACCTCATCAACATATGTATCTCCTTCGTCAACATCTCTTAACACATGTTTTGGACGAAGCTTGCCGCTTTCAATATGTTCCCCTAAATCTAAAATACATTCAACTCCTGTTGTGGTATCTATAAGCGACCTTAAAACAGCCTGTTCGCCGGCCTCAATCTTCTTGGCTATTTCAACCTCTCCTTCTCTGCTTAAAAGAGTCACAAGCCCCATCTCACGTAAATACATCTTAACAGGATCGGTTACTGTACCAAAATCATTAGCGGAAACAGCCTCGGTTTGATTGAATTTTTCTTTTAACTCTGCCTGCTTATCCGCTACATTGCTTTTCTTTTCATCCACGATTTCAATATCAAGATCGTCAAACAACATTAGAGCTTCATCAAGTTGATCAGAAGATAACATATCTTCGGGAAATACCTTGTTAATCTCGTCATAAGTTAAAGAACCTTGTTTTTTACCTTTTACAATCAGTTTGTTTAATGCTTGTTTATTGACCTTCTTTGCATTTTTCCGTTTTGCAGCGGATTTAGTTGCCATATATTTCAGCCTCCTAATTGTAACTACTGTAAGTTCTCAATAAGTTCAATAGTTCATGGATTCCCGCCTTCGCGGGAATGACGATTGGGTGCAAGTGCCCGTCATTCCAGCGAAGGCTGGAATCCAGAGAATACTCGCAAAATATGAATTTACCCGAGCTTTTTGAGAACTTACTAACTACTCAGGTTGTCAGGTTCACGGTTCACGGTTGCCAAAACCTTTAGCTTAATTTAGGGTCTTTCCTGACCTGAATTTGCTTTTTCTTTAACAATTCTAAAAGCAACTCATGGTCATTAGACTCCTCTGCCGCCCTTATCTTTTGCAACAAAGTTTTTTCTTGACGATTTCTGATTGATTCAAATTGCGATAATAACTTGAGACAGCCTTCACGACTCCACTGATCTTCACCAATCGACAAAGAGGCAACAATACTTTTTTCTTCTCTGTCATCAATACTGTTAATGATGTCAGATATCAGTCCGTTGTTGCTTTTGCTATCATGGTGCAATTCATCCCGAACGTCCTCATGTTCTCCCTGCTTCAGAACTAGTTGGCCAATTAGCTTTAAAGATTTATCTTCGAAATGATCGAGTATATTACGCGAAATAATTTCAGGTAATATTTCGGAAAATTGAAGCATCATTGCAATAATCTTTTTTTCAAGCTTGTCCCCCTTTAACGCAAAATTTCTATCCTGCGGTTTGTTTGGCAACTCTTTGTTTGGCTTGATGCTTTTATTGCCGGATACTATCCCCACCTTTTCCATAACTGCTTTTTCATCAATTCCTATAATTTCTGCAAGCTCCTTGATATATAAAGATCTTTCAACACTATCATTAATGTTAGCCAAAGGCTGTTTCAAATCCGATATGATACGAATTTTTCCTTCAATGGAGAGACCGTGCTTCTTTACAGCAGAATCAATAAGAAAAGGAATTATACTTTTAGCCTTTGACGCAGCATTCATAAAAGATTTATATCCAAATTCAAAAAGATATGAATCAGGATCATATCCTTCGGGCAACACAAGAATTTGTGCATTAACATATCCTTTATCAAACACCTTTATGCTTCGTTCTGCTGCCTTAATGCCGGCTGCATCAGAATCATAAACCAGAACAAATCTGCCATTTTTACCAACAAATCCTCTAAGAAGCTGGACATGCTCCTGCGTTAAAGAAGTGCCCAGTGTTGCTACGGAGTTCGGAATTCCATGCTGATGTAATGCTAACAGGTCAAAATATCCTTCGACGATGTAAACCGTTTCACTTGCCCGGCAGTGCCCTTTTGCAATATGCAATCCATAAAGAGATCGGCTCTTGTTGTAAACAGATGTCTCAGGAGAATTCAGGTATTTAGGCAGGGAATCATCCATTACACGCCCCCCAAAACCTAACACCTGCTTGCTGACATCGAAAATCGGAAAGATTATACGATTTCTGAAACGATCATAATAGCCGTTTTTACTCTTCCTTTTAATAATCAAACCGGATTTTTCAACAAGCTCATGCGATATGTTTTTTTTTGAAAAATAATTTATAACACTATCCCAGCCCGCAGGAGCAAATCCCAGATTAAATATAGTGATAGTATCTTCTCCAATCCCGCGTTTCTTGAGATATTCTAAAGCTATTTTCCCTTCAGCATCACTTAAAAGGCTATATTTAAAAAAATCCATTGCCTGTTTATTTGTAGCAAGCAAGGTTTCTCTTTCGGAAATCCGCCTTTTCTGCTCTGATGACATTGTCTGAGCCGGAATTTCAATGCCATATCTTTTGGCAAGCATTTTTGCCGTCTCATAAAATGAAAGACCATCATGATTCATCAAAAAATTAAATATATTTCCACCAGTACCACAGCCAAAACAATAGAATATTTGTTTCTCGGGACTTACAGTAAAGGACGGTGTTTTTTCGGTATGAAATGGACAAAGGCCTACATAGTTTCTTCCAACTTTTTTCAGAAGAACTATCTCTGAAATGATAGCTACAATATCAACACTATTTTTAATTTCTGAAATCTTATCTTCAGGAATAAAAACTGCCAACAAAAACACCCCCATAAACAATTGAATAGGGAAAACAAGGTAATAACGGCAGGATGTTAAATGGAATGAAGTTTAGCAAACTCCTTTATGTACTCAAGCTGACTTATTTGAAGATCTGAATTGTCAATAAAGAAGTGTCTCATGAAAACCTAAACTATAACATATTATTAATAATTTTTTTAAACTTACAAAATAACTACCAATAATATTATTGTCAAGAAATAATATTAATAAAAGTGCCTAAAATTGTGATACGCCTTCGGTGTGCTAAAACTTTAGGCATTTTAGGCACTTTATACTTTATACTTTAGGCACTTTTAATTTTGAAACTTCAATGGCTTCTTTAAGGTTCAGGGTCCCGCTATATAGTGCCCTTCCTGTAATAACACCAACTACGCCGACCTCTCTTAAAGGCATTAAATTTTTTATATCCTCTATTGTTGAAACACCGCCTGAAGCAACTACCGGTATTGATACAGCCTCTGCCAGGCGTCTGGTTTCTTCAATATTCGGCCCTGTTTGCATACCATCTCTATATATGTCGGTAAAGTTTATTGCCGCAACACCACAATCTTCAAATTGCTTTGCCAGATCAACGGCTTTAACCTGTGTTGTCTCAGTCCATCCCTCAATAGCAACAAATCCGTTTCGAGCATCTATCCCAACAATAATCTGACCTGGAAATGCCCTGCAGGCATCTTTAACCAGACCGGAATTCTTAATTGCCTCGGTTCCGATAATTACCCTTTTTACCCCGATATCAAGGAACATGGTTATTGTCTCTTTATCCCTTATTCCACCTCCAACCTGAATATGGGCGTCAACGCTTTCAACTATTTTTTTGATTGAATTAAAATTTTGAGGACTTTTTTTAAAGGCACCATCAAGATCAATTACATGAATAATTTCAGCGCCTTCCGACTCCCATTTCCTTGCCATAGCCGCAGGATTATCACAAAAGACTGTTTCTTCATCCATACGCCCCTGAAGGAGTCTGACACATCTACCGTTTTTTATATCAACTGCAGGTATAATAATCATAGTTTTGGAAATGTCTGAAGCACATCTTCAAAACCTGAGACAGCCATCTCTTCTGCGGTAATCCAGCTTCCCTTTCTTCTTAAAAATGTGCCGATTTTAAAAAGGTTTTCGCTTAATGGACGCTGGGTTTCATCAAAATGACCTACCCACAACATACTGCCTCTTGAAACATCTATAAGATGAATATCAAATGCAACAGAAGCGGGCGAATCAACTGAATACCGCGTCCCTACCCTATCCTTGAATCGATAAACATGCCCTACCAGTATTACATCGGCGTAAAGAGTACGCCCGATTTTAACTAATATATCGCGTTCCAGCAAATCACTTTTATCTTCCGCCAGCAAAACCGACATAGCCCCCTGAGCCTGGCCGGAGGGTATAAGCTCAAAATCTTTACGGCTTTTAATTATAGAAATCAGGCGATCTGTCAGAACATCAACTGCAAACGTTTCCACATCTCCTGTAGAAAAAACATTGCCGCATAAAGGGCACCTGACATTAACATTTTTACCATATAAAGTTGATAAATCTTTAAAAGGCAAAATCAATAATTTTTCTATGCCGGATTTTACTGCGGGTGTTTCAGGAATAATCACATCAGATTTGCAGGCAGATATTAATAAAATTAACGTAATAATACTGATTCCAACCAGGCTGCGCAGATTATCATGATGTATTTTCTGTATCATAAAAGAATCAGTTACTTCTGGGATAATTGAAGACTTGTGGTATCGCATATGGATTGTATATTGTATATTGATGGAAATCGCTTCGCTCCATTAATTCATACCTGCCCGCCATCGCAAGCTGTACTCGATGCTCTTCGTCCTTTTGTTGTCTCGCTCAGGCGAGGCGGGCGGGTAAAATCGATAAAATTCCTTAAATTTTCAATATTCGATTTTCAATAATTGTCCGATCACAATGTACCTTTTGTAGAACGCACATCTGTAATACGTTCATCAAAAGAAACGGCTTGATCCAGCGCCCTGCCGGCAGCCTTGAAAATTGATTCTATAATATGATGCTCGTTTTCGCCATAGCTGACATTTATATGAAGATTCATTCCCCCCATAGTAGAAAATGCCCTGAAAAATTCCTTTGCAAGGGAAAAATCAAACTTACCGCCCGTGGTTTTTAGATTTGGAATATTAAATGCCAGATAAGGCCGCTTTGATAAATCAATTACAACAGATGCCAAAGCATCATCCATGGGTGTTACAGAAAAGCCAAATCTTTTTATCCCCCTCCTGTCGCCGAGAGCTCTATCAAATGCATCTCCCAATACAAGCCCGACATCTTCAACTGTATGATGAAAATCGACTTCAATATCTCCTTTGGCAGATATGCATAAATCAAAAAAACCATGAACAGCAAAAAGCGTAAGCATGTGATCAAAAAAGGGAATTCCAGTTGAAATCTCATGGTTGCCCTTACCATCCAGATTTAATTTAATATTGACAACTGTCTCTTTAGTCTTGCGATCAACCTCTGATGTTCGTTCCATTCTCATATCTGCAACCCTACCTGTGCCTCACTGCTTGTGTGCTGTTTAATGAAATAATCCAACTCTGATATTTGATTATTATCAAGCTCAGCAAATTTAATACTATGCCGTCTCATTTTTAAAGAGCTGAAATATATTTCATTAATTATTTCACAATCAGAAATTGTTTTACATGGTAATTTTTTTAGATGAAAGCCATTGTGCGCAAGAATTATATCTAATTCAACAGCTTCTTTTATCTGATTTTCCCCAACAAGATATTGAAAGGCAAGGCCTCCTTTGCTTATATCAATAATTTCCCCAAGCTCTTCATAAGAATCAGACTTTAACAAAGCAAAAGAAAGATCTTTAACTTTAAAACGTGTAAATTTTCTCTTTTCAACTTTGATAGTTTTCCTGTCTATATTCTCCATAACAGAACTCCTATGTCAAATTATGTGTATAGACTGAAGGCTGAAGCTCCCTGACAGCCTTCAGCTTGCCTACCTGAATTTTCATATCATATATTTTCTCATTAACAAAGGGAAATATTTCAATATGTTCAAGAAAAAAAACCGCCGGGGGATTTATTCCCCAGGCGGTTTATAAAAGGGTTCATTAAGGTTTAAAGTTATACCAACCAGCTCCGGAACCAAGTACTTTCAAGTAACAGATCAAAAAGAATTGTATACATAAACACAATGAACCCTGGAAACGATTAGGAGGCAAGTGAAAATAAGTTGTACAGATTGCGCAACACAGAAAACAAGCAAAAGGACAAGCAAGATGTGTAAGTTGTTTTTACTTGACGACTTAGCTTTTGAAAAACTTTTTCATGTCCTGTGTACTGTTCTGAATGCCACTTAATGAAAGCAAAAATCATGCCCGATAAACTGTAAATAATTTCGTAAATAAATACTCTTAAATATCAAAGCATTACATAAATACAAAAAAAATCCGGTCAAAATTTGTTTTATCACCAACACTAATTTGGGAAATATACTTCATAAAATTAGGTAAATTACTTCACAATTTCGCAACTTCTCAATAAATACCGGACAACTCTTTTATGTGGAACATAAATCTCTTCCATTCAGGGCAACGTCAAAGTCGAGGATAAATTTGGGGAATAACTCTATTTCAAAAAATATTGTCTCACGCAAAGGCGCAAAGACGCTAATTTTTATTTTTTTCTTTGCGAGCTTGGCGCCTTTGCGTGAGAATCTGAAAATTTACATAAATAAATGTTGTTTCAATATGTTATGGAAGAGAACGACTTAGCCGTTCTCTTCCATTGACATTATGGGATAAGTATCATACATTGCAATTCAATGGGATATAATAATTAGGAGGTTATATGAGTACCGTTCAAACTGTTCAAAAAAGCTTGAAAATACCCCGAGAAACTCTTGATGATATTGAGAAAAATGCCAGTGAAACCGGACGTGAATTTTCATCCATAGCCAATGCTCTCCTTGCAGAAGCCGTAAGAATGCGCCGCTGTCCAGGCATTGTGTTCGTAAATGGTGTGATTGGAAGAAAAGCAAAAATAGCAGGAACCGGCCTTGACGTTTGGGAAATTATAGCAACATATATAAGTGTTAATAATAATTTTCCTCGCCTTCGTAAAGCTTATCATTGGCTTTCCGATCAGCAAATACAAGCTGCAATCGGCTATTATACCGCTTATCGTGATGAAATTGACCGTCTGGTTGAACAAAATGAATCATGGAACATAAAAACCATTGTTGATCATTATCCTTTTCTTGATCGGGGCGATAAAGGAATGATGCCTTATACTATTGATTTTCTGTCTTCATAGCAGCAATTCATAATAAACTGCGTATCCCGCATTCAAACCCCCTTGAAACTACGCCGAGGACGGCGAAAAAATCCTGCCCCATCTTGCCGCCTTTTGCACCTTTTGGGCGGCCTCAAAATGCAAATAGCCGTTGTAAGACAGAAATAACCTCCAACTGGGTTTCCGGATTAATAGAACCAAGCTTTTTTATGAGTCGTGTTTTATCTGTCGTTCGAATCTGATCTAAACGGATATGTCTGTTCATTTCATCAGGTGAAATAATCAAACAGGGCCTGGTTTTCTGAATTTTAGACCCGACAGCAGGGTCAAGATTGATCAAATATACATCGAATCAATTGACTACCATTGCCATTCTTCTTCATCCCAAAAATTTGAAATATTTTCGGTTCCGTGCATCAGCACGTCATCATCATTTTCGGCCATTGTTTTGAAAGCAATATCCCAGCCAACTCTTGGATTTGAAATAGGGCGAATAATGATTTGGTTTTTCTCTACTTCAAGCTCAACGTCCTCAATAATTCCTGTTTGCTCAAGTACAGGTTTTGGAATACGGATGCCTCGGGAATTACCAATTTTTACAACACGTGCTCTCATGGTTTACCTCCTTGAGATGATAAGGATTTACATTGCAATTACATCGGTATGGGATGTCAAGGATTTATTTTTCCAATCGCCAGATTTAAAACCTTTGCCTTTAGGTGAAAAACTTTAGATATTTGTATTCACAAACACGGCTTATAGCCGTATGTTTGAAAGTGAAAGCAAGGAGGTGCATGATGGCAATTACCGCTATATTCGATACGTTGGTCTATGCAAAAAAGCTAAAGGCCGCAGGCTTTACTGATGCCCGGGCGGATATATTGGCTTGATATGGAATGATTTGTATTGGTGGAAAACAGACGAAATAAAAAAAACAGGTGGTGAGAAAGGGAACGTAAATAAAAAAGGTAAAGTCATTTGACCTTACCTTTTCTATTGCTTGTTATTGTTGAGAAGTTTAGCTCTTAAACTTCCTCCTGAATCCCGCAAGACCGACCAGGCCAGTACCTAAAAGCAGCATTGTGGCAGGATCTGGGACGGGCGCAACAGTAATGTCGAGAGACGGGTTAATGTCATAACCGGGAAGATTTTCATAAAACAATCCGGAAAAGAAACCATCATAAAGTCCCAAGACATTCAGAGTATCAGTTCCTGCAGCAAGAGCTGCAAATGACAGGGTTGCCAGCAGTACATCGTCATCGGTAATTCCAGGGAATACTGAACCGGCAACATTGTTGGAGCCATAACTGGCATCACTAAAACCAGACTCGATTGCATAACCATCATAGGAAAAATATGATCCATCATCAATCGAAACATCAAATCCAAAGGCCAGTAATTCTTGACCTATATTATCCCCATCAACCCAAACTTCCACATCAAAGGTTTCTCCAATCTCAATATAATCATTGAGCAGGTTCAAGCTGGCCGTTGGGACAGCCATTGCTGGTAAAACAGTAAAAAATGTAAATACTACAGACAAAATTAGTAAAACAAATAACTTCTTCATTTTTTTCTCCTTTCTTCTGATGATACTCCTTAAAGGTTTTTGGGGCAGGGCTTAATAAAATACTAGCACTGCCCAGGATTTAAATCATTTACAAGGCCTTATCCACTAATAAACGCCTTGTAGCATATATACCACTCACGGTAATCACTGAAATCAATGTCGCCGTCACCATCATAGTCGGCTTCCTCGATAAACCCAGCATCACCTGTCTCTGTGCGGAAAGCACCTCTTAGGATATTTCTGTCATCACCATCTACATCGCCGTCAGCGTCCAGGTCGCCACAGAAATCAATATCAATTATTTCAGTTCCTGGTTCACAATCAGGATCATCACAATTCTCATCATCTCCCACAGTTGTTGAAGGAATCTCATCTCCATTAATTGTAACATAGTTTTGAATTGTCATGCCTGGTGCCGCATTCTGATTTACTTGAACAACCAAATCAATCGCAGGTCCTGTTGCACCAGCAGCAATTGTACCGATATCCCACAAAACAGTGTGTGTGGCAGAATCATATACACCACCATTTGTTGTAGATACAAAATCTATTTCTATAGGCAATGTATCAAGAATCGTCACATTGTGTACATCAAGAGTTGGATTGAATGTATTATCACAGGTGATATGGTAGGTGAAGTTACTCCCTACAGAAACACCCACACCCTGAATAATATCATTTTTTGCAAGCCTGAGCGGATTGACACTTGCATTTGCAACGGCAATTCCAGCAGGACTTCCAGAAACGTCTTGCATATCTATTTGTATAGAGGGGGTAGTAGATGTATCCCAAACCTGTACCTGCCCACTACCACCAGTACAATAGAGTTGATTAACAGTGACATAAACATACCCAGTAGTCTCATCAACTGAAAGTCCAACTCCTTGACAGCTTAAACCAGTTGCTGTTGTAATACCTGTCACTATTTCGGTCCTTGTAAGCCAGGTACTTCCAGCACTAGTGCCTGCACCATAACTCATGGAAACGGTGTAAACAATTCCTCTTTTGCTATCAACTGCGATATCAATGGGATTATGATAACCTGGGCTGAAGCTCATGCTTGTAATCTCAGTCATCGTCGTAACATCATATGCTACGGCCCTTCCAGCAGTTCCATCCGCCACCCAGAGTATGGCACTATTGTCATCCAGCGAGATACCATATCCACCTGAACAACCCGGCAAGTTGTAAGGCGACCCAGCCGCAGCAGTAAGTGTTTGAG
>Ga0255429_1055_pt1 | contig 24490 bp, 26 predicted proteins | sample ANMaggSeSYBR02H9_FD_182636 | JGI IMG/M metagenome (GOLD analysis project Ga0255429, IMG submission 182636) | Sediment cell enrichment communities from methane seep in Santa Monica Basin, California, United Staets - ANME aggregate JGI... | ecosystem: Environmental > Aquatic > Marine > Cold seeps >... | reverse complement strand
AACTTAATGATATATGGTTTCACTGGCCTATCTATCTTGAGTATAATTGATGCATATATTTAAATTATGTCAAGAACAATTTGTTATTCAAAGTTATTTTAGCAGGGGGGATATCCAGTGGCTAAATCAGTTGCTAAAGAAAAGAACCTCCGGACACCAATAGTGTGTGTTATGGGTCATGTGGATCACGGCAAGACCAGTCTTCTCGATAAGATAAGGGGCACAGCAATCGTAGACGGTGAAGCCGGAGCCATTACCCAGCATATCGGTGCAACTGAGGTTCCCCTTGATGTTATTAGCAGGATATGCGGTTCTGTCCCAAAAGGCAAGTTCAAGATACCGGGATTGCTTTTTATTGATACTCCCGGACATCATGCATTTACCACCCTTCGCTCCCGGGGCGGAGCACTGGCAGACCTGGCAATAGTGATCGTGGACATCAATGAAGGATTCCAGCCCCAGACCATCGAAGCTATCAACATACTGAAACGTTACAAAACACCATTTGTGATAGCTGCTAACAAGATCGACAGGATACATGGCTGGGACCCGCATCCTATGTCATCTTTCATATCTTCCTTCAATAAACAGCCCGAACATATCAGGTCAATACTTGATACGAAATTCTACGAGATAGTAGGTAAAATGTATGAACTTGGATTCAGTACCGACCGTTATGACAGGATTCGGGACTTCCAGAAAACCATTGCAATAATACCAATTAGTGCAAAAACAGGCGAAGGATTACCTGATATACTTATGGTCCTGCTGGGCCTGGCCCAGAAATTCCTTGAATCCAACCTGGAATACCATGCTACTGGTCCGGGTGTAGGTGTAGTGCTTGAAGTAAAAGAAGAACGCGGACTTGGTATAACCCTTGATGCCATCCTGTATGACGGAGAGATCAGGGTGGGGGATATGATAGCTGTGGGTACCCTGGCCGAACCCATAGTGACCAGGACCAGGGCTTTGTTAAAACCAAGACCCCTCTCTGAGATCCGGGCAGAAGAGAAGTTCAAGCAGATAAAGCATATAACTGCTGCCGCAGGACTGAAGATTTCAGCACCCATGCTGGATGATGCAATATCCGGTGCACCCATAAGGGTGGTTACCAAAGAGAATGCTGATGAGATATCAAAAGAGATCATGTCAGAGATAGAGCAGACCAGGATCGAGACCGATAATGTAGGGGTAATTATCAGGGCTGATACCATCGGCAGCCTTGAAGCACTGGTCAATGAACTGAAAAGCAAGGAGATCCCTATCAGGAAAGCAGATGTGGGCAATATTTCCAGACGGGATATTATTGAGGCTAAAGCCCTGGATGATCCGTTATACTCAGTCATCCTTGGTTTTAATGTTGATATACTGCCGGATGCACTTGATGAACTCCAGAAAAGCGATGTCAAACTCTTTATGAGCAGTGTTATCTACCAGATTGTTGATGATTATGAAGAACATGTGGAAGAACAGACTGAAATGACAAAGAAACAAAAGAGTGAGGCTGTCATAAGACCGGGCATGTTCAGATTACTACCAGATCACACATTCAGGCAGAGCAAACCTGCTGTAGTGGGCGTGGAAGTTGAAGGCGGCATCATCAGGACCAGGCTGAACGTGATGAACGAGGAAGGTAGCCGGATTGGTTTTATCAAGGGTATACAGGAGAACGGCGAGAATGTGGGTGAGGCAAGGTATGGCGCACAGGTGGCATTGTCAATTGAAGGCCCTATCGTTGGCCGCCAGATCAATGAGGGAGATCTGCTCTATATCGAAGTACCTGAAAGACATGCAAAGATCGTAGAACAGGAACTAATTGAATCACTTAATCCGGATGAAATTGAAACACTTGAAAAGTTCCTGGAGATCAAGCGAAGAGGCAAACCATTCTGGGGCAAATGAGATCAGGCCAGTCTCTTTACCAGTTCATCTTCTTTTAGATTCGAGAGGACACTCGCAAGCGTCTGCCTTGTCGATGTCCGGTAATATTCCCTGGTGATATAGCCAAATGATTCCACAGCATCTTCCAGCAGCCCACTGTTCATTGTTCGTACTCCCATCCTTATCTGGGTCTCGGCAATGGTCTGGAATATGGATGAGCATTCGAACTCATCTTCCAGACCCGCTGAACTATCCACAGCTTTGATAATGCACTCCCTGGCCATACCTTCCTGCCCAAGATCAATGAAAAGTTTTGCCAGGTCAACGTAAGCAGAGGCCCTGTATATTTCCTGGCCGATAAGTTTTGACTTGTTAATAATCGCCATTGCTTTATTTGCAGATTCTACAGCAGACGGAGTATCATCATTACTGTGCTGGGTCCGGGCAATACTCCTCCAGGCAGATGAGCGGTATGTATCATATTCAATAGTACCTGCAAGTTCTTTTGAATTTTCGAATGTATCAGGCTCATTCATATTCATTCCCACATCTGCAATTGCGGCTACTACTCCCTGCAGGGCATGACTGCGGTCGTGTCCTGCTTCGGTGTTGGCTGATAGTTCAAGCGACCGGCCTGCCAGTTCTGCATCGGTTGTATTTATGGCCATTCTGGCCGTGCCCCTGACAATGTCTACAAATGCCTTGGAACGATCGTGCTCATCAATGATCTTTCCTGTAAACCGTACAGCAGCATCCAGAAATGTGGTATTGTTTGTCTCGACTGCCTTTTGTGCCAGTGCAGCGATACCTGCTCTGTATTTTTTGGAGCGGTCGATGTCGTTCGTTATGGATTCTGCATTTTTCTTAAACTCCCTGATAAACTCTAATGATGTATCATTGACCATAGTTAAAACCCCTTTTTCTGTCTAAATCTTTCCGAACCTGAAATATACTCTTCTGTTATTCTTGCCCTTGTTCTCTGCCTTGAATATTTCTATATGTGGTATCTCGTCGGTATTTGCCACATGGGTGCCACCGCAGGCCTGCCTGTCAACCCGGGATATTGTTATTACCCGTATTTCTTCAATCTCGGGCGGGAATGCATCCTTTAGTTTCACTACTGAGGGTATCCGAAATGCCTCATCCCTTGGCAGTATTTCAATACTGACCGGAAGACTTTGGTCTATTATCCCATTGACCTTTGCTTCATATGATTGGATCTGCTTACGATCAAAATTCTCAAGGCTGAAATCCACCCTGGTTTTCTCCTCTCCAAGCTGGTTACCTGATATCTGTGCCCCGGTCTCGTTGTGGATTATGGCACTGAGTATATGGCAGGCAGTATGGTATTTCATGAACAGGTAACGCCTGTCCCAGTCGATGACCACTTTCACCTGGTCGCCTTTAACCAGCCCTGGTATAGCTACTTCATGGCTGATCACACCGTTGAATGTGCCTGCATAAACCACAGGGAATTCCTGTTCTTCCTTTATCAGCAAGCCTGTATCATGGGGCTGGCCGCCTGAGTTCGGATAGAACAGGGTCTTATCCAGCACTACGAATTTATCGTCCTTCACACTTTCAACAGTAGCCTGGGATTCCTTGAGATAACAATTTTTCTGGTATAGAGCTTCCATGACAGAATATTCGGCAAACTATTAGATAAAATTGTTGTATTTTCCAGGGTAATCACAAAAACATTGACAGACCTCTACTTGGAAATATCAGGTTGTTTACTTCAATAAAAAAACGAGGTCATTCAGTTATTCACTATATCCTTATATTCTTAAAGTACTACATGTTACCTGCCGTTAAGTAGTTCACTACCCAATTATCTGGCCGGAAGATTTGAAATGCATTATCTTATGCCGTACCTCTGCCTGCTTTTCGAACGATATTAAGCTTTTCAATATCAACCGGCATTTTTCAACGTATCTGAAAGTCAAACTTTCATGCAGGCTTGGAAAATAAGAACTAAGTGAGCATTTTCTTGATATCTGTGCACCTCATTTGTGTTAAACTGGATCCGCTGTTCACTTTCTTGTTGGCATTCCACAGCATGATTTTGTGAGCCTGCTCATCTTTTCCAGGTTGTGGCCATGAATTTACGTTAGGCTGCATTTGTCGCACCAATATGAAAAATACTTTAAATAAATAGATAAAATGATGCTCAATGAAATACTGGCAGCCCAAGTATGAAACAATGCCCAGGAGTGAAATTGAGGCACTGCAGTTAAAGCGTCTAAAAAATGTGGTTAAGAACGTTTATGAGTACGTACCTTTCTACAGGCAGGCATTTGGCTCTATAGGGATCAAGCCCGGCGATATACGTAGCCTTGAGGATATCAGCAGACTTCCAGGCACCAGTAAGGCCGACCTGCGTGACAATTATCCATTCGGCCTGTTCGCCACCCCCATGCGGGATGTGGTGCGGCTGCACGCTTCCAGCGGTACCAGTGGCAAGGCCACGGTGGTAGGTTACACAGCCAGGGATATCGAGACATGGAGCGACCTGATGGCAAGGAATTTTACAATGGTAGATATCGGGCCTGTAGATATCTTCCAGAATGCTGTCAATTATGGATTGTTCACAGGGGGCCTGGGTATACATTTCGGTATCGAGCGTATCGGTGCCACTGCAGTACCCAGCGGTACAGGCAATACCCACCACCAGCTTGAGATGATGATAGACTTCGGGGTTACGGCCCTGCACTGCACTCCTTCCTATGCCCTGTACCTGGCAGAGACAGCCAGGGAACTGGATATGGTTGACCGGCTGTCGTTGAGGACTGGTTGTTTCGGTGCCGAACCCTGGTCTGCCAATACCAGACAGGAACTGGAGTATTTGCTGGATATCAAAGCCTATGATTCTTACGGCCTGTCTGAGATGTTCGGACCTGGCGTGGCTTTCGAATGCAAGGAACAGCACGGTCTTCATATATGGGATGACCATTTCCTTGTTGAGATACTGGACCCTGATGGGGAGAGCGTGGCACCTGGGGAGAAGGGTGAACTGGTGCTGACCTCGCTGACCAAGGAGGCTATGCCTTTGATACGCTACCGTACTGGTGACATTACCAGTATCATGGAGGATGAATGCCAGTGCGGGCGTACTCACACAAGGCTGGATAAGATTGTGGGCAGGACCGATGATATGCTGATAGTGCGGGGTATTAATGTGTTTCCTTCCCAGATAGAAAGTGTGCTGGTGGGTATTCCTGAGGTTGGCGACCAGTTCCAGGTGCTTATTGACCGCAAGCGGCATAAACTGGATGAGATTCATATTAAGGTGGAGTTGATTGAAAGGGGTTTTACTGGTGAACTTAAGGACCTGGGAGACCTGAAGTGTTGTGTGGAGGATAGGCTGAAGGCTGTGCTGAATCTCAGGACTGTGGTGGAACTTGTTGAGAAGGGGGCTATTCCCAGGACTGCGGGGAAGGCTCAGAGGGTGGTGGATGTGAGAGGGGATTATTAATGGAATATTGTATAATCCAGCTTATTTGTGTATTGTAGAATGTTGGAATGGAAATATTCCTTAAAATCGGCATATTCAGGCCTTGTTACATTTCGTACGGGGCATACCGTGCTGTGACAAGAAGCTGCATCATGAATTGCTATGTGCTACCCCTTACGTTTGGGGTAATCCTACTGAGATATGTGTTAGCGGTAACGCAGAAACTTGATGAAACCGGTAGAAATTTACCAATACCATGGTTATGATACTACTCCGCAAGTATAATTTTGAACTCTATATGACTGCCACAGAGCTCACAGAGAGCACAGAGAGGGGAGTTTGGGGCGGAAAAAGCATCTCTGTGTTCTCTGTGCTCTCTGTGGTAGAAAGTTACAAAAAACAGATACAGTTTAGTAGAAATCGAAAACTTGAGGTCAGGTTTAAGCAAGAATGTAACATAAATTAAATCGTGGAAATCCCTGATGCTACAAGTCTTGAACCTGTTGACACATGCCTCAGAGATAAATTTGGGTTAGAAGCTCCCTGAGTTGTGGATTTCTACAAAATAAGAGATTAGTTAAAAAAAAAGCTATACCTAAGCATTAGAAATATTGTCAAAATTGAATTATCACCTTTTTTTTCCGCGACGGCCACTACGACCACTGCCACCACTACGACTACTGCCACCACTACGACCACTACCACTACTGCGACCACTACCACTACTGCGACCACTACCACTACTGCGACCACTACCACTACTGTGACCACGACCGCCACCGCGCCCCATACCACCTCGACGGGTTCCGGTAGTGGCTCTGTTATTCGTATACCGGTTGATGGCGTCTCTAACAGATCCTATGGCAGTTGTAACCCCGGATGCAATTGCGGCGGGCATGGACACATTCTCCTGCACCATTTCATCCGGCACCTCGATAATTGCCCCTTTCTTGCATATATTGACACAGGCTCCGCAGCCAGTGCAGAGGTCGTTATCGATATGTGCCGCATCTGATAGTGTTATCGCACTTACCGGACATACATTGATGCATAATCCACATCCTGTACATAGCGATTCATCGATTTTACACTTCATTTTTTCAGTTCTTCCAGCTTTGCTTTGATCTCTATCATCTTACTTTCCAAAGCTTGTATCTCTTCATCTAACGTCTGCGCAGGCTGGGACGGTACTGGAGGAGTGGGTGTTACCGGAGCTGCCAAGCCCATTCCTCGCCCCATACCTTGTCCCATACCTCCACCCATTCCGCGACCGCCGCCACGGCCACGGCCACCGCCGCGCCCCATTCCTCTTCCCATGCCCGCACCAGGCATACCGGCAGCAGGCATACCAGGGGCAGGCATACCGGCAGCAGGTATACCAGGGGCAGGCGCACCGGGGGCTGCCTGCAGTTGGCCGCTCTTGTACTGCTCGATCGCATCGCTGACAGTGCCGCTTGCACCAGTCACGATCGAGATATTAGTAGCACCGAGTGTCTGGATCGCATTCGGTCCCACCTGTCCGGTGATAACAACGCCGGCGCCTTTATCTACAACAATCTGTGCCGCCTGTATTCCGGCACCGCTCGAAGCACCTATACTTGGATTCGGCATTGCTTCATACTCCATCGTTTCCGAGTTCACGAAAACGAAGTACTGGCATCTTCCAAATCTTGGATCTACGGACGCATCCATAGTTGGTCCGGTTGAGGTCACGCATATTTTCATGTTTATCAATCTCCTTTTACAAAATGTTCTATATTGTCAACGATCGTCTCGAAGGCTTCAGTAGCTTCTGATTTATGCTTCAGCATGAATGGAATGCCACTGTCGCCTGACTCAACGATCTTAACATCGATTGGAACTCTGCCAAGGAATGGCACGCTCATGTCTTTTGCAGCACGTTCACCGCCGCCGATCTTGAAAAGATCGATCGTCTCGCCGCATTTCGGGCATTTGAATCCGCTCATGTTTTCTATGATCCCGATAACTGGTGTACTAAGTTCCTTTGCGAAGTTCACTGCTTTTCTCGAATCCAGTAGAGCGACGTCCTGTGGTGTAGTGACAACGATTGCACCGTCAATGTGCGGAATCAACTGGGCAACACTCAATGGTTCATCTCCGGTTCCTGGCGGGAGGTCGATTATAAGATAGTCCAGATCGCCCCAGAAGACGTCTGAAAGAAACTGTTTGATCACTCCCATCTTGCGCGGTCCCCGCCATACTACTGGCGTGTCCTTATCTGCAAGCAGAAATGCAAGGGACATAACCTTCACCCGCGGAGGTATGAAGGCAGGAGTTATACCCTCCTTTGATATCTGGGGATGTTCATCCTCGATCCCAAGCATCTTTGGAATATTCGGACCATGGATGTCAGCATCCATGATCCCAACCTCGTATCCCTTTACCGCAAGTGTAAGTGCAAGGTTGACAGCTACTGTGGTCTTACCAACGCCACCTTTTCCACTCATGACCATTATTTTGTGCTTTATTTTTTCCATACGCTCTTTCAAGCGTTTTTCCTGAGCTATACCCTCTTCGGCTTTTTTCATGGTTTCACCATATTACCGCATACCATGTCTGCCACGTCCGGCTCTGGCATAGCCACGATCGTCCTCAGCCCTGTGAATGTTTACGCTTTTACACTCCGGGCAGTTCTGGGGTCTTCCCGTGCCATGTACCACTTCCCATACATGCTTGCAGTCATAGCACTGGAACTTACGTAGTTGAGTTGTTGCCATCTCGTACATCCCTCCATGAATTCGTATCGCTTTGCCACAGACCAGGGCGCACCCGATCTTTCTTCTTGCTTCGGTCAGTATCCTGTGGAATGTTGGCTGCGAGACTTTCATATGATCTGCCGCCTCACGTTGATCCATTCCAAGATGATCCTTCAGCCGTATGCTCTCCATCTCTTCCATCTTCAGGACCACTTCACCTATGTCCTGCAGACAGGTTGTACACGGTTTGAAATAATTGTAATCAAATGACGACCGTATATACCGGTGGCGTCTTGGTCTTGGCATTAATGAATATATATTCATAATAAACTTAAAGCTTATGGTGGTGGTGCAAGATTTGAATAAACTATTTAACTTGCAAATGGAATTAGGGTACATCATATTATAGGATTAATGTAGACACAATCATGAGCATGATCAAGGAGTTCGAAGAGATGGAAAATTATATTATTTCAGGTAGATTCAAAGCAGGTATTTCATGGGAGAAATTTACCAAGAAAGTAACCAGCCAGAATGAGGAAAACGCAGAAGACAAGGTGTATTCTCTTATTGGTAGTGAACACGGCCTGAAACGCAATTTAATACAACTGGAATCCATAACAAAGGAGTGAATAAGTTTGTCTTCTAATCAAGAACTGTCCAAAGAGGACATCCAAAAAATGTCAACCCAGTTTCAGCAATTGCAATATCAGGCAGATGCACTATCACAACAATTGAACATGGTTAGTGCTTCTTTAGCCGAATCCGAGAAGGCCATTAATACCATTACCGGGTTTGAAGGAGTAGAAGACGGTCAAGAAATCCTGATTCCTATCGGTTCGGGTACCAATATCATGGCAAAACTGTTAAAACCAGATACTGTGATCATGGAAATTGGTGCAGGTATCAGTATGGAAAAGGATTTGGACAATGCTAAAAAAAGCCTGGAAATCCAGAAAGAAGAGCTTACCAAGTTCCATCAAACCACCCAGAACAACCTGGAGCAGATCGCAACAAAGATGCATGAGATCGAGTCCGTTGTGACAACTGCAATAAAAGGACAGCAGGCAGGTCAAATAGCACAGCAGACAAATCAAGGTCCAATACAGGGTTTGTAGATGTTCAATAGTCTAAAACAAAAACTCAGCAGTTTCAAGAACTCATTTGGTGACATACTGGATAAACAGGCTGAAGAAGCATCTGAAGACATCCGGCAGGCAGGGTCAGGGAGTATCACTAAAGAAGAAAAAAAAGAGACACCATCAGTAGCAGTTGGAATCAAACAGAAGGCCAAAGCACTACTGCTTAATCGTGAGTTCATAATAAGTGAAAAATCGCTGGAAGAACCTTTATGGGACCTGGAAGTGGCACTTCTTGAAAGTGATGTTGCCCTGGAAGTTGCGGAAGAGATAGTGGGATATGTGAAATCGGAACTGGTTGGAAGTAACTACAAGATCGGCGGGAACAAGAAGGATATTGTAGAACAGGCTCTCAGAAAAGCGCTTATTAATGTATTGAACGTGGGGACCCTGGATTTTGATGATTTAATTGAACAGTCAAATAAACCTATCAATATTGTTTTTGTCGGTGTGAACGGTACCGGTAAGACCACCACCATATCCAAGATAGCCAAGCGGCTTAAAGACAAGGGATATTCGGTGGTATTGGCGGCCGGCGACACATTCAGGGCAGGTGCTATTGAGCAGCTGCAGCGTCATGCAGATAACCTGGGATTGAAGATGATCAAACACCAGGAAGGCGGCGACCCGGCTGCTGTGATATATGATTCGTTGGAGTATGCCAAAGCCCGGAAAATAGATGTGGTGCTGGCAGATACGGCTGGCAGGATGCATACAAATATCAACCTGATGGACCAGTTAAAGAAGATATGCAGGGTATCCCCCCCTGACCTTGTGATATTCGTGGACGAGGCAATTGCTGGCAACGATGCAGTGGAACGTGCCCATCTATTCAACCAGACAGTACCTATAAGCGGAAGCATATTGACCAAGTCTGATGCAGATTCCAAAGGCGGCGCAGCTATTTCCATAGCCCATACCACAGGTAAACCCATACTGTTCTTCGGAGTGGGGCAGGAATACAACGATATTGTTAAGTTCGATCCCCAGTGGCTGGTGGACAGGCTGTTCGAGTGAGGTCTACTGGTTATATGGCCTGGGTTGTTTAACCTAATGGCTATTTTACCTAATTGTTATTTTTCTTGCCGGTATTTTTATCCAGGAGTTTATTCCCTGGTCCCAGCTTTGATAGCGATATCAAAACTGCCGCTCCTGAAACCCTCCAGGTCAAGGGTGATATAGGTATAACCAAGCTCTTTGAAAACACCCACAATATTATCCCTGTGTTTCAGTATAATATGAAGATCATCCCCTGATACTTCAATACGTGCAATGTCTTCATGGTCCCGTACCCTGCACTGGCTGACCCCGAGATCAAAAAGAGAATCCTCTGCCTTTTCCACCTTTTGAAGTCCCTGGACGGTAATAGTTCGTCCGTAAGGGAACCTGCTGGACAGGCATGCCAGTTGAGGTTTATCCCATATTGGTAATCCAAGATACTTTGCCATCTGGCGTATCTCGCTTTTGGCAATACCAAGATCTGCAAAGGGTGTCAATATCCCGTTTTCAATCGCCGCCTTGTGACCAGGCCTGTGTCCTGTTAGTTCTGAAGCATTGATCCCTTCAGCTACAGCTTTCAACCCCAGTTCCCTGGCCAGTTTCTTCAATTCCCTGAACAGGCCATTTTTACAATGGTAGCATCTATCAATCGGGTTATTGGCAAATTCCGGCTCCTCTAACTCATTATAAGGGATAATGATATGCCTGATACCTAATGATCTGGCTGTACTTCTGGAACTTTCCAGTTCACGTGCCGGCAGGGTCTGTCCCTCAGCGGTAACGGCAACGCACCGCTCTCCAAGTGCCAGGTGTGCCAGTGCCGCCAGTGTACTGCTGTCCACTCCGCCGCTGTATGCCACAAGCACACCATTGATGTTTTTGAGATATTCGACCACTTGGTCTATTCTGTCCTCAGTAGAGTGATGACCGGGAACTGTACTTTCATTCATTGGCGGTATTTTATCTGTCAATGTAGTAAGCCTTTTGCCATGTAAGTGACCTTTTGTGTACTGGTTGCAGAAATGGATAAGATAATTGACGTTGCTAAAAGGATACGGAATATGGAGATACGCGGAGCCGGTACCATTGCCAGGGCAGCAGCACAGGCTCTAAAGGACTATGCCCTTGTACAGGAAACCACCATAAAGCAAGAGTTTGACAGCCAGTTATCCAGGGCGGCAGAAATACTTGTATCAACAAGACCCACTGCGGTATCTTTGCCAAATGCTGTCAGGATAGTAATGGCATACAAGGGAGAATCAGTAAATGAGGCAAGATCTGATCTGGTAAGGCAGGCCGATGAGTTCATATCCACATCAAAGGAAGCAACCAGGCGCATCGGTCTGATCGGCAGCAAGCGAATCAGGAATGGCAATACTATTATGACCCACTGCAACAGCCAGGCTGCCTTATCAGTAATAGCAGAAGCTCACCGCAGCGGGAAAAACATTAAAGTAATAACTACAGAGAGCAGACCCAGGTTGCAGGGTCATTTGACAATTCAACAACTTAACGAGTTGGGCATAGAGACCACACTGATCGTTGATTCGGCAGTCAGGTACTTTATGAAGGATGTGGATCTGGTGGTGGTAGGAGCTGATGCAGTGACAGCAAATGGGTCGGTCATTAATAAGATAGGTACATCCCAATTGGCACTGGCGGCCCATGAGAGCAGGACAAACCTGATAGTGGCGGCCGAGACCTATAAATTCAGTCCAAGTACATTGCTTGGTGAAATGGTGGAAATTGAAGAGAGGGATACAGGGGAGGTTATTGACCCTGAAAAACTATCAGGCATGAAACATGTCAGAGTAAAAAATCCGGCTTTTGATGTCACCCCTTCAAGCTATATTGACCTTATCTGTACTGAAGCGGGAGCGATCTCACCTGAAATGAGTTATATTATTATACGTGATATCCTGGGATGGGATGTAAGGGATATGCAGGAAATTATAGAAAATTCAACTAAAAATCAAGATGAATGATACGAATTGGATAAATGAAATGTTTGAGATGAATGAGATGCATATATAATATTGGAGGGAAAAATATGGAGAAAAATATAGAATTAGAACTTATTGTTGACGGAAAGGATATAACGATTAACAAATTTGTGCAGAAGGTTATTGCAGGTATTGTGGGCGGTGCAGTAGAACCCCTCCAGGGTGTGGAAAAGGACTGGACAGATATTGAATTGACAATTAAACGCTAATTGTCAACTCTTTTTATTCAGGTCAAGTTTACCTGTTTTAGTATCAAGGGATATTCCGGCAGACCTGAGATAATCTGCTGCCCTGCCCTGCCCGTGTATCAGTAGTTCTACCAGGTCATCGGGCTCATCCATATCAGTGCTAACTAAAAAGGAATCATACACATCCACAGTCAGGCCAGCCTCTTTTGCAATCCTTAAGTGGTCAAGGAAACTGGTGCCATAATAATCCACATGGAATTTTTCCGGATTTCGTATCAGCAAGGCATTGGTCCCGCCACCCGAACCGGGAGCTATTACTACGTCTGCTGTCTTATTTGTAAGTTCGATAATCTGTTTTTCAGTGACCAGCGGCATATCTGCCATGATGATAAGCACAGTACCATCCCAGTGTTCAGCGGACTTACAGAGATATTCGTTCAATGCATCATTCAGGCTTTTCTCATTTAGCAGAACATTGACATTTAACGGAAACTCAGTATTCATGATACTGGAAAATGAAGAATTCAAAATATCGATCTCATCGACTTTCCCTGACTTTTCCAGTGCACTTATAACATCAAATAACATACAAAGAGCAAGCTTTTGTCTCTGGGTTTCGGAAAGTACTTCTGATAGTCTTGATTTTGCATTTTCTTTTTTAAAGGGGATTACAGCTCTTATTGCATCATCGGTCATGGTCAGGAATCATAGACTCACTCTTTCATATTATGTCTGCCGATTTCCCATAGTTCCAGGGCAAGTGATTCGATCTCATTACGGTTCTCAAGCCCATCCAGCCATTTTTTTGGAATAGCGTCAATTCCAAGATATGCGCCGCAGATAGCACCTGTAATAGCAGCAATAGAATCAGTATCCCCACCCGCATTAATAGCAGTAAGCATGGCCCTTGAAAAATCCAGCGGATTTTTAGAAAAACAATAGAATGCCGAAGGTACTACATCTCGTGTCATCAGGGAAGTGCCTATTGTGGAGAATGCATTTAGTTCGGGCATATATCTCATTTTTTCAATAGAAAAGATTTTATTGCCCAGCACAGGGTCGTATTTTTTAGCAAGGCTTACTACAGTCTTTAAAATAATATCAGGGCTGGTGTTTGTTATTGCAAGAGAAACAGCAGATGCTACGGTCACTGCGCCAGCGATGGATTCGGGATGTCTGTGGGTTGGTAATGATGAATCTACTGCCGTTCTTTCGACTTGTTCTAAGTTATCCGGATAGAGCAGTCCGATCGGGGATATACGCATTGATGAGCCGCATGTGGGTGAATCACCACCGGATTCATTCCATGGAGTGCCGGATTGTAATCGCTTGCAGGAATCAAGACTTGTACGGCCCCAACCTCTGTTTGATCCAGGGTCTAATACGATCATTGCATAATGTTCAACAAGTTTCTTTGAGAAAAGCACAGGGTCGAATTTACCAGCTTCCAAGATACTACGTGCAAGGATCAGTGTCTGTTCAGTATCATCAGTATATTGCCCAGGTCTAAGTTTTTCGTTAGGAGTTCCTGGCATGCCTGGTCCGTAGTCAAATACGATATTGAATTTTTGTTTTATCTCACCAGGATTCATGCCTTCTGTTTGCATTCCCAGTGCATCCCCCACAGCACTTCCCAGCAAGCACCCTGTATATTTATTTCTATACATCTTTTATCGATAACGATTTCATTCGAAATAAATTGTTTGGTATTATTCTCACAACAAAATGTTATCAGTATTTCAATAATATTTTATTAATATATCAGTTATAGAATATTAATATAATTTCCAAAATATTACTTATTCACATAATATATATAATAATATACTTATTACTTATTACTTATTATTTATTATACATAGAATAGTATATATAATATTTAGATTACAATTTTTTATAATTTATTTATTAGTTATATATATTTAAATATTATTTTGAATATATTTTGTAGTATTATGTTTTACAATGTATCGAAAGAACTCATACTTATCTATTATTTATGACAAGTAGTACGTTTTTTCATTTTTATAAGCCTATATTTATATATAGTAAATGTTACTAAAACAATTACCCTATATGTGTAAAATATGGTGTTTAAAACATAGGCAAAAATTGCAAAACTGTTGAAATAAATTAATGTTGTTATACACATCCAGACTCATATGATATAGTAATACTTTGAATACATAATACCGTATATCCAGAGGATTATATTTCATGTAGATCATTTGGGGGTATTGTGTCCCAAATATCATATTCCTATAGTATGCGTAATTCTGGATGTTACAAAAATATACCAAAATATGTTCACATAAATCAATGACTATACAGTATAGGAATAGTTAAGAAAAATAAAAACCAATCCTAAAACCAAACCAAAAATAAACAAATTCTGCGATAAAATAACCATTGGTTATATTATTTATATTATTTATTATCATGTACTGATATTTCTAAACTAAGACAAATTTTAAATTAATATATCTTAAATAATATTATATTAATAAAATGTTAATCATAAAATAGCATTACACCTTAAATAATATTATATTGATAAAATGTTAATTATAAAATTGCATCATATCTTAAATAATATTACATTGATATAATGTTAATTATAAAATTGCATCATAGCTTAAATAATATTACATTGATATTAGGTTAATTATAAAATTGCATTATATCTTAAATAATATTATATTGATATAATGTTAATTATAAAATATTAATATATTATACAATTATTTTATATGTTGCCACATTTATATCTTATATGAAAATTTGTTTGAAGTAATAACATTATCAATCACTTAATATAAATGCATAATGAAACAGGTTTAAGATGAACTAATGAAAATATGATAAAAAAAGTGAGAGATACTAATGATGAGTGACTCTGGAATTTTTATTCACAGTGATAAGTAGAAACATATATATATTAAAACTGCGAAAATTAGTGCATTATTAATTGTAACAGATGATAAATTTTTTTCAATGGAGCGTATGTTATGGGATCCCTCAAAAGAAGAATCAAGGAACGGTTAGAAAAGTATCTTGAACTTGATACTGTAGGAATAAGAAATACTCTCCTGAACATCTTCCTTGAAATAAAAGAGGCTACTGTTGATACAATTCATAAAATCCTTTCTAAGAAGTATGATGTTTCACATAATATGGTAGCATCAATGATAGGCTATGTACATTCAAAGCTGGGGATACTCAGGGCACATAAAGAATCCTATAAAACACCAACAGTATACACACTAAAAGATGATTATGCAGAATTGGTGAAATCTGCATTAATAAAACCTAAGCCCACTTAAGTATCGAATATTGCTAACGTTTTATTGATAAGTAAAATTCCAATAGCGCAGCATGGAATAAAATAAATGACCCTTGTAAAAGATGCTCCAAGAACCTCAACTACAATACTAGTAAGGTCAGAATCAAATACCCGGATAAGCCGTTCACGGGACCCCTATTATGATCTGATGCGGCGTATCTTCCAGGAAGAAAGAACTGCTGCAAGGGGTCAAAAATTTCTAATACTTATAGAAGAACGGCAAAAAAACAAAGACCCGGTAAGAACAAATGAATGGAAAGAGATCGCAGAAGAATTAGGTGTGGGAAAAGCTTCATTCTATTCAATGAGGAATAAACTACTTGGAGCTGGCTTTATAAGCAACAAGAACGGTGAATACAGACTTTCCGGGCAATTCAGCAAAGACCTTAAGGACATGGCAGAATGGTGGTGGAGTGCAGTATTGAAAAACGATCCCGAAAACCTTTAGTCGATCATATTTTCAATCTCATTGTTCAAGTGGATAATTTTTTCGATGATATGTTCCTCACGCCCTTTTTTTCTGAGGATTTCCACCTTTTCGAAGATCGAGACTGTCGTTTCATCCTCAACCAGATTATCTGCATGGGCCACAATCTTTTCTTCCAGAGTTAAAGGAATATACCTATCTGGCGGCAGACCCAGCGAAACAGTATCTTCAGGTGTTATTCCTGCACCGATATGTGTCCTGATAATTCCGGCTATCTTATCATCAAGCCCAAAATCCTTTGCAAGAATTACCCCTTCCACTCCATGCCTGATGTCGTGTGTTCGTGACCGGCCAATATCGTGAAGTAGTGCTCCAATCTGCACAAGTTCTATATCTATGGTATACCCGTTATGATAGATTTTCTCAGCCATCTCCCGGGCACAATCTGAAACCACTTTGCAGTGATTTATTACCTTTTCACTGCATCCGGCAAGCTTAAGCAATTCAATAGCAGCGTTTTTATCCGGTATCAAGCTTACGTCAACTCATTGATCCGCTTTTTCAATGTCTGCTTGATAAGTTCATTGTCATCAAAGATCACATCCTCACCACAATTGGGACATAAGAACTCTAACTCAGCCACAATATCAAATACGAATCGACCACAGTTGTTCTTGCAAACATAGAACATATTATCATTTTCAAATTTAAACTTGGTCGTGAGATTCCGGATAAATTTTTCAGTTTCAGCTTCTAGCAATTCATTAATGCCATTAAGGTCTATTTTCCACAAGTATGTAAGCCAGCCACTGTCCTTATTCCTCTCACGCCTGTATGTGGCAAGCCTATTCTCAAAAAGAATATAGAGGGTTCGCCTGACAATGTTTAACGGGACGTTCGTTATCTCAGCTACCCCATCATCAGTAATCTCCCCATCAGGCATGTTCAGGACAACGTCCATTCCATCTTCTCCAACCAAATTAAATAAAAGACCTTGAATTACCGGATCATCCAGGTTTACCAAATTTATTCACCTACACCCTAATTGTGTGCTATAAAGACATTAAACTTCCGTGTGGGTATCTTCAATAATATCAGTTAGACCATTAACAAGCTGCTCTGCCTGCCTGACAACTTCCATCCTGCTTTTGCCTTCTGATAAGAACGATACCACTGGTTCATCCTTTTCACACACAGTTCCTTTAGAAGGAACATCGGCAGCCGTACCTTTATTATAACATTTCACTAAATAATCATATTCCTTTTTTTCCACCACAAACCTTCGCGGGGCAAAGAATATTGTCTTGATGGAAAAGCACTGGCTATCCCCGCACATGGACAGTTTTCCCTTGAATGATTCATGGTGCAGCCGGAAAATGTTGAGCCCGGTCGACTGCTCAACTGTATCGATGCTTCCCTGGAACCGGGGGTTGATTTCAAGGACGAAAGGTCCTTTGTCAGTTATTATGAAATCCACCCCGTTCGAGCCGACCAATTCCAGTTCCAAGGCCAGGTTAATAGAGGTTTCACGCATCCAGTCAATGTGTTTAGATATGTATGGTGTGATGTTACCACAATATGCAAAAGGCATCTTTGTGAGCGTATCAATCCCGGCAAGCTGTTCATTAACAGCAATAGCAACAGCTTGCTTACCTGTAGATATAATAGATACGCTTGCCACAGTGCCTTTAATGAATTGCTGGAGCAGGTATTGTCCACACTCAAGCACGGCCATTGTTATTTTAAGATCTTCTAAATCACTTACCAACCTGTTTTCCATTCCACCGGCCCCGAACCTTGGTTTTAAAATGGCTGGATAGCCACCAGTCCAGTCCTCAGGAGTGTTAAGTGAATCAAGTGAGATTGTAAAAGGGTGGGGCAGGTTCAGGATCTTTAACTTACCTGCCAGCCAGGCCTTATCAGAAATTCTTTTAAAGATATGGGAAGGATTATTGAGTACAGGAACATTTCCCTGGGTTATTTCTTCCACCCAGTTACCCAGGTGTTCGAAACCGGGCCCCAGCACAATAAAATCAACAGGGAGAAGTGTCCTGATAAGTGGTGCAAGTTCTGGTAGGTCCAGGTCATGGACATCGGGCATGTTGTGAATTACTGACTTCTCAGAGCAGGCTTTTAGGTCCACATCATCGAACATGCCCAGTGTATATACCGTATACCCGTCCCGGCTGGCAGAACAGGCTATGTGGCGCGTGTTGACCCCTATTACCAGAACTTTCATACTTAACCACTGGCTCACTGCATGATACTGGCAGTTTCTGATGCTGCTCCTAAACGACCGATAATAGTAACCTGGTCGCCATCTTCAAGTATAGTGTCCCCATGGGCGATAATAGATTGATCCCCGCGTTGTATCAGCACGATGAGACTATTTTTCGGGACATCTATATCTTTGATAGCCTTGCCTACGATCTTGGGATTGCTGATTGTGGCCTCTATGATATCACCTTCCGTACCTACTTCGCACATTGTGAAAAGGTCATGGCGTCCAACCATGTTCTCAAGAATAATAGCTGCGGAATTTATAGGACTCATAGACCTGATCCCCATCTCAGAGAACAGTGGGATGTTATTTGGGTCGTTCACCCTGGCAACCAGCATGTTACTGGAAAAACCGAATTTGCTTTTTGCTATCTGGCATGCCAGCAGGTTAACATTATCCTTGTCCGTAGTTGCTACTATATATCTGGCATGCCTGATGCCGGCCTTTTCAAGTACATTCAGGTCATTGCCGTCGCCCTGGACTGCCTTTATTCCCAGTTCCATGACCTTCTGGCAGTTACTTTCATCAGTATCAACTATTACCACATTTTCACCGCGTTTATCAAATCTCTGGGCGAGCTCTCTGCCCACCCCCCCTCCTCCTATGATCAATATCTCCATTGGTATCACTCCTAATTTTCTTGCAAGGGTTCCGGCAAAGATGCCGGGCAGCAGGACTGAGAAGATCACAGTCAGGAATACCAGTCCTACAAGCACATCCACCCCGTCTGTAGTGCCGTTCAATCCCTTAATCCGTATGGCAAAATAAGTAACCATGGATGCAGGTACAACGCCACGGGGTGATATAACTGAAATAAAGGTTTTTTCCTTAAACGATAGCATGGAATTAACGGTAGATGCCATGATCGCTGTGGGCCTGATCACAAATAATAATATCAGGATCACTGCAACACCCATTATGCCGATATTCCAGATATATTCAAAACGTATCATGGCGGCCAGAAGAATGAAGATTATGGAAAGCAGTATTATCACCAGGTCACCCTTGAACTCCTTGATAGATTCTTTATGGGCAATTTCTGTGGAACCTATGATCAGGCCAAGTATGGCCACGGCCAGTATTCCGGAACCTTCTCCAAATATCTCGGCAAACGTGAATGTAAGCAGTACCATTGTCAAAGTGAATAGACGGGCATACTGGGCTGTGATCATAGAAAAGTTTTGCAGGATATATGCAAGTACTATTCCTCCGAACAGTCCAAGAATCGAGCCCATGCCAATTCTAACGGCCATGTATCCCAGTGCACTTATTCCTGATTTGTCCAGTAGTATCCATTCAAATATCAATGCTGCCAGAATTACACTGATGGGATCGTTCAGTACACCCTCTGTCTCAAGTATCTTGCTGATCTTCTGGTTTACATGGATTTGCTTTACCAGTGGCGTTATGACCGTGGGACCGGTGGCACAGACCAGTGCACCGAATAACATAGCCATGCCTGGATCTATATCCAGAAGATAATAAGCTGTGATCGATGCCCCGGTGAATGTAATCAATACTCCGATGGTTATTATGTTAAGAATGTTCCTCTGCAGTGTCCTGATATGCCTGACATTTATCTGCAGTCCACCATCGAATATTATTATTGCCACGGAAAGCGCAACGATGGCTTCCAGTTCATTTTCAAAACCAGCCAGATCTATAATTTTCAGTCCTTCCGGTCCCAGGATTATGCCGAAAAAGAGCAGGAAAACTATACTGGGCATCTTCAGGAACTTGCCTAAAAGCTGGGCTCCAATACCCATTAAAAGGACGACTGACAGGATGCCAAGAAAATATGTGGCTTCAGCCATCCGTCAGGTCACCTTTGTGTTTTTCATTGAAAATATTTAGAAGAATCTTGCAGCACTTTCCACAGCCCTGGCCAGGAGCTCAGCTCCTTTTTTGATATCCTCAAGGTCTACTATTTCTACAGGTGAATGGATGTATCTTGAAGGAACACTTATTACTGAAGAAGGGATGCCGCACTTGGTCAAGTGTATGGCTGTTGCATCTGTGGTCCCGCCGTCAGCCACTTCAGGCTGGATGTCGATATTGTGCTGTTTTGCGGTCTCTTTTAACCACTTGATGACCTTTTCTGTAGCAATGAGTCCCCTGCCTCCGGCATCGGATATAGTGATTGCCGGACCTTTTCCTATTTCAATTGCGCTGTGCTTTTTTTCTATACCGGGGTGGTCACCTGAAACTGTAACATCAGTGACCAGGGCCAGATCAGGGTCAAGACCGAAAGCACTGGTCCTGGCACCTTTAAGGCCGACTTCTTCCTGGACTGTGCCCACTGCATATACTGTTGATCTTACATCCAGTTCACTTATGATGCGCATGGCTTCGATCATGAGCACGCAGCCGGCCCTATCGTCAAATGATTTGCCTGTGACCCTGTTATTAGCAAGGCGGGCATACTCGCGGTCCAGGGTGATGGGGACTCCTGGGATGACTCCCATGGCTTCGGCATCTTTGTCGTCTTTGGCACCTATATCAATGAACATGTTTTCGGCTTCTACCATTTTTTTCCGTTCTTCTTCCTTCATCGCATGGGGGGGTTTGGCCCCGATGACGCCGTAAATATCTCCTTTTTCGGTATGTAGTATTACCCGCTGGCTGTGCAGGGTCTGGTCGAACCAGCCGCCCAGTTTTACGAAGTGTACGAAGCCTTTGTCATCTATGTACTTGGACATAAGTCCTATTTCGTCCATGTGTGCTGCTATCATGATAGAAGGAGAGCTACCTTTTCGTGTTGTGATGAGGTTGCCAAGCTTATCAACTTTGATATCGTCAACGTATGGTTTTAGTTTGTCTTCGAGTAGTTGCCTGATATTACCTTCGTAACCGGAAACTCCGTGAGCATTTGAGAAAAGTTGAAGATTTTCGTCTATCTGTTTCATATATTTCACCTGATGTTAGTGTAAAAGGGGTTTTTCAAGATTTAAGATTATCCTTGTTTGGTGTTAAAATATCTTGGCTGTGGAGTTATGGGTGGTTGTAATTGGAATTGATGGTTGAGTTGTGGGTGCCGGGGGTTTGGGGTGATACTCCTTTTTTGCTGGTCTTTCCTATGGTGTAGACTATGTCCTATTCCTTCACCTTGCATTTTTTTGATTTCACCCATTCTCTTCCACCACTTTATATCTCTTCTGCCAACCCATACAAATCATGAACTAGCCTGTCAATCTGTGCGTCAATAATTTTTATCTGCCGTTCATCGAATTCACCGAAAAGTTCGCAAAGCTATTGCTGCATTGACTTTATGTCCTTTGTGGTGCAGTATTTCATAAATTATATATTTTCACAGCTATGGCCACCACCGGCAGCACATTCCACGATTCACTCCCTTTCCCCACACTTAGCGAATGGGCACCCGCACGAATCTATAAGGCTGGCTGCCACACTGCCGCCCTTGCGGGCTGCGGTGGCAGGGTAAAGTGCAGATGCCGGAACGTCGGGAGAGTGTAGAAGTGTGAGAACGGGGTAGGGGCTGGACAGCATTTCACTGTGAACCGCGGAGGGCGCAGAGGCACGCAGAGTAAGGGAAAAAACGATCTGTGTGCCTCTGTAGTTTAAAATAACAAAGATTATATATTTTGACTGTTGTCGGCGGCAACTATTCAACATTCACAGACAATGCAACCTAAAATCCATATCTTTAAAAATTACTGGAAAATGATATACTGTCCCTTTTCATATTCTGGATAAAGAATCATTTTTTTTTCCAGATATTCGTTTAAATGGTTCTGAATTTTTCGTATGTCTTCAGTATCGGGCAGGGTGATAATGATTTTCTCAATGATCTGCCTTTGTTGAATATAACGGAATGTCCGGGTAAAATTAATATCAAATATCCAACCCAATTGCAGGAGTTTTAAATCATTATATGTTTTCAGGGCATCGGAATTTGAAACCTGGTTGTTAAGGATATCTTCGACAAAACAAAGTGAATATCCGGGTGTATCAGGAAGTTCAAGCTCCAATGCAGGGTTTCGATGCTTATGACGTTGTGCATAATAAGTTGTCACAACCAGCCATACATCCAATTTGTCCGCATCCCGTACTAATTTCGAATACAGTAAACAATCAGGTTTTTCATCTGCGGGGTCGGGAAGTTTGAGTACATTGTGATATTCTATGGCTTTATGAGCAATGGAGCGTTGTGTTTTTGTGAGCCGGCTTAATACATTTGTTTCTTCTAAAACCTTCAGCCCGAGAGTAGCGTGGTTTTCGGATACCTTATCATTAAAAGTACCATAGGTCTTGAATTGTTCAAAGCGACCTATGTCGTGAAATAATGCGATAATTTCAGCCAGTTGAAGTGCATTTTTATTTAGGTCCAGGGCTTTGCCTAACTGTAGGATCTCCTTACAAACTCGTAATGTGTGTTCTTCTTTAAGTCTGATATTCTCCTGGATTTTTGGATCTTCTGAGTAAAAACCTTTTACGTAATTTCGAAACCATAAGTGAAAAAAGGCAGTGTCGATAGTATTCTCCATTATGTTTATCCCTCTTTTTGTTTAGGTTTTTTTAAGATCGATTTTATGCCAGACCAAACAGTTTTTGCAGTTTGTTCGCTACTTCATCCTGCATTTTGGGCGATAATTCTCCCAATTCCCGTCTGATAAGTGCAGTCGTGACCGTCATCAGACGGTGCAGCCGGAGCGTGGATGCCACTCGTAACCCAGTCATGGCGATGTGGACCAATGGGATATGTCAGGCAGATTGCGGGTCGTACTTTGGTCGTCGAAAGATCATCGAACGGAAAAGGCACCAGGACGACTTTACCCTTCATCATAGAACGGTCTCCCGTCAGAAAGTGTGTAGATGTCCTCTTCAGGATCTTTCAGGAAATAGAAGGGGAGATTAGCGGCTGCTGCCTGGAGCCATTCTGTTTCATTTATGTCGGATTCTTCAGGCACCAGCATGATTACGCGAACACGAGTCGGTCCTTTGATAGGCAGCTCCCCATCCAGAACAAGATGGTGCTGGGCGTCAATCGTTCCTGTTGTTTCGATAGCTTTTGTTGTGGCTTGCATTTTGTTTTTTCTCCTCTTTTATAAGTATTGATCTAATCTTTCCAGTATTGTCGTTTCATTCATCTTTTACTACCTTTATCTCCTCTTTCGTCAGCCAATACAAATCATAAACCAGCCCGTCAATCTGTCTTTCAACAATCTTTATCTGCCGCTCATAAATCTCCTTATCTCGCTCCATTCTTGCATCGTAGTATTTCGTCTGTCCGTTCGAGCATATTATCCACCAGAGAAACAAGTTTATCATGCTGTGCTTTTTATTTCATTTCAACCTTTGACATCATAGTAGACTATGTAAGATACACTTATTATATTTACTATAATTTTGCAAGTGTATGTCTCAGGTCGGATTGGGCGATTGGTCTGATGGAGTTTTGTATGACGGGCTGCCCTCGGCCTGGCTATGTGCGCTGATCGGGGGCTGAGCTTCGGGAATATCCATTTATTTGGGATATAGTTTTCGACCCTACAGCTGGGGTGATCATCCTGGGAATTATTAATATGATTTCCAGTGGAAATAAAGGGCTACTCACGGAATATAATTAGTTATCTTGCAATATTTTCACACAAAACCATATACATATAGAGCCATTTACCCAAGTGCCGATCAGCAGGATACTAAGGACTTACTGCAGCTGGCCAGGGGATATCCCGGACGTCCAGGCAGCCCTTGGCCTAGCTATATGTGCTGAACAGGGGCTGGCCTTTAATTGTCCGGGGTCCAGCCCGTGGGTGTGGGATAGTACATTACAGACCACGCCACAATTTATACGGTGTATCCCGTGACTGGAAGCTCAGTGAGAATCCCTTCATCAAAGTGTAATCACAAGCTTACCATTGTCAACTATAACTGGATAGGCCTGAATATCATCTTTCGCTGACCCGGAGATGATCTTGCCATTGTAGTCATAGATTGATCTTCCGATACTACAGCACTGCACCTGCTGCATTCCCGGCATAGGATCCAGGCGGCGCTTGCCATGTGTGCATCGGTTCTGGAAAGCATAATACTGGCC
>Ga0255429_1036_pt2 | contig 24747 bp, 30 predicted proteins | sample ANMaggSeSYBR02H9_FD_182636 | JGI IMG/M metagenome (GOLD analysis project Ga0255429, IMG submission 182636) | Sediment cell enrichment communities from methane seep in Santa Monica Basin, California, United Staets - ANME aggregate JGI... | ecosystem: Environmental > Aquatic > Marine > Cold seeps >... | reverse complement strand
TGTTGCCAATGCCTGGAATTGTTGTGATCTTTGATTCAACCTGCCCCATTAGCTGCTGTATCTTCTTTTCAAGTGCCTGAATCTGTACGTCGTACATTTCAATTTCAGAAATAAGAGTTTTTATTTCAATACTGACAATTGAATCAATCTCAGGCGTGGTTAATGTGTTCCCTGCGTGGTTGTATATCTCTTCAGCTCGCTCCCTTGTTATCTGTGATCGGGAAACTTGCTTGATCAATGCATAGATCTCTTCAAATGGTTCTGCAGCCACATTTGATGGGACTGAATACTGGTTTAAAAGTGCCGTTGATGTTTTCCCGTAAACAGATTTCATGACTGACTTATATCCAGGCCAGACCATGTCAAGATTGCGAACAAACTGAATTTTACATTTGGTACGCTTCTCGACATTTCGCTGCCGAACTCTGCATAATTCCCTTAATTGATATAGTACCAGATTATCAATTGCAGTTGTAGCAGGCGGCTCCTGATAACGCAGCATATCTGCAATAATGGCTGAATCAATAAGATCTGTCTTAGTCTTGCGAATCTCCATTTTCCGATAGCCATATGTTTGGATAGGATTATACAGTTTTACTGGATATCCATCACGCTTTAGTGCAGAATATAGCGGAAAACAATAGACACCTGTGGCTTCCATACCAAAAAGGACGTTAGTGTTTTCTCCAGAGTTCGATTTCAACTTCTCTACTGTTGTGTAGAGTTTGTTGAGATCTTTGTTGGTGTTTTTTATCTGAAAGCGTTTGAGTACGTTCCCATCATTGCTTTTTATGCAGATATCATGTTTGTCTTTCGATACATCAATTCCAATATACAGTAAAATGTTGTGGTTCATATTTCGGCCTCCTAATTCATCAATAAAATTTTAAGGCCGAGAGAGAAACTTCCCCTTTTTTCTATCCTTTCACACAAGTTCGCGAGTTATGTGTGGTACATATTTATTTATATGTCCAAAACGTACTTATTCGTGCAATAAAAGGATGAGAGGGTAACAGGTTCATCCACGGGAACGTATCCCAAACGCGATATTTGTTATCCCTCTTGGCCTACTTTTATAGTAAGCTGCAAGATACTTTTTTTTTGCTCTTGCAATAAGGTGTATATACGAACACTGATAAACATAGATCACATTATAATAACATTATTAATATATTTCCACTGCGGCCCGGCACCCGCAAAAATGCCTCATGCACAACGCTTAAATAAACATCTTACAATGAAAAATTAAATGTTACAGGAGCACCAGAAATTGAATTACAACAATCCCATGATCTACTACCAGCTGCAGACCCAGATCGATGCGGGGCTGGTCGAGTATTTTATGGATGAGAGGATGTGGGTATAAATAATGAAAATAATATTTACCGAACATGCTAAGATCAAATTCAAAATCTTAGGACAACATGGATTTGAAGTAAATGAAAAGCAAGTTAGAGATATCGTAGAAAATCCTGATACTACGAGCAAGGGGAGAAAAGACAGACTTATTGTTCAAAGTCCTTTTGACGATACACATGTGATAAGAGTTATATGCGAGATTGAGAGTGATAATATTAAAGTTATTACATTTTATCCTGCAAGGAGAGAAAGATATGAAAATAAGTTATAACCGTGAGCAAGATATTCTCATGTACGAAGTGAGCGATGAGCTCATCGACTACGCTGATGAAGTTGGGCCAATCATAGTTCACTTTAGCAAGACGGGAAAACCTGTACTTATGGAGATACTGGATGCGAGTGAATTTATCGCAGAGACAACCCGGATTACAATGAAATCTATGAATGAAACACCTGTTGAAGCTCTATCATAATCCTGGCTTAATAAACCCAACACATCTCATAAAAAAATGACTATGAGAGATACAATTTGACCCTGACCAACCGGAGCAAATGATCGGAAGGTGAGAATCACATGAAAGGCATAATCCTCGCAGGCGGCACCGGCTCACGCCTCTACCCCCTGACCAAGGTGACCAATAAGCACCTGCTGCCTGTGTACGACAAGCCGATGATCTACTACCCGCTGCAAACCCTGATCGATGCCGGACTGGACGATATCCTGATCGTGTCGGGCCGGGGCCATGCCGGGCATTTTCTTGAGCTTTTGGGCTCGGGCTCGGAATGGGACGTACGCCTTACTTATGAGATACAGGACGAGGCCGGAGGTATTGCGCAGGCTCTGGGGCTGGCAGAGGGATTTGCTGATGATGAGGATGTGGTTGTGATCCTTGGTGATAATATTTTCCAGGACAGTATCAGGGAGGATGTGCATTCGTTCTTAGAGGGCGGCAGGATATTCTTGAAAAAAGTCCCGGATGCTAACAGGTTCGGTGTGGCCGAGCTGGATGGGGGCAGGGTGATAGGGATCGAGGAGAAGCCTGAGGTGCCGAAGTCGAACTATGCGGTTACGGGGTTGTATATGTATGATGGCGAGGTGTTCGATGTGATCAGTATGCTGGAGCCGTCCGGGCGTGGCGAGCTTGAGATCACGGATGTGAATAATTATTATATAGACCAGGGGCGGATGAGTTATAGGGTGCTGGATGGATACTGGAGTAATGCGGGGACGTTTGAAAGTTTGTTGAGGGCGGGGATTATGGTGGAGAAATACAGGGAAAAGAACGCATATCAATAAGTTTTTCAGACATGGATTTACACAGATTATCGAAGAATTGGAGATAATATTTTATGGCAGAGTTAAAGCATCAACGTATTATTCAGGTATTTCGTTTATCGGTTAAATTGTAAGAAGTAGAGGATTCCAGAACCATTACCTTGTCTTTTATTTCTGGTAGTTCATATTCTATATTTGATAATCTTTTATCAAAGAGAGTATTGAAATCGTCCCTTAGAGAATGGATCTCTGAAGTTATTTCTATTCTGTTATGATCGATTTTATCACCTAGTTCTTTTCCAAGGTTACTAAAACCATCTTCGGTGACAGTAATGAGTTTTTTAAATAAATCTATGGCATTATCCAGTCTTTCGTCAGTTTCTCCATCATCAACAACCTTATTAAAACCTTCATAATCATCTGAAGGAATGGAATATTCCTGCTCGATATTAGTAACATTGATAAGGCTATTTGAGATATTTATTGCCTGAATTAGCTTATCCAGTTCTGATTGCTCCCCCTGTGCTATGATCTTTACCCTGCCATCTGGAAGATTTTGAACTAATCCCTTAATACCTAATGCATTAGCTATAGAACTGACTTTTGCCCTATAACCAACACGCTGGACATTACCTGTGACATAAAGAGTAACATTTTTCATTCAAATTTTATTCCTCTTTGAACTATCATAAAGGTTTCTAATGATTATGGGTGTTTTTTTAAATCACTTAGATTATATATTTTTACAGCAGCCGGCTGCGCCTCCCACGTTCCCCGGCATATGTCCAGCAGATATACTCACCCACTCACCCGGCCTAAAATTACTCAATTCCCCTGCCCTTGGAACCGATGCCTCATGAACCATCACGGCTGGCTGCACACTGCCGCCCTTACAGGCAGCGGGTGCAGGGCTAGCATATCGAATAACTATTCTCCACACCCAGGCTACTCGAAACCACAGGACTGGCTGCTGGTCAGGTACACAGGGGGGCAGCAGGTGAAGTGCAGCTAAAGTGTAGTTTTAGAATGAAAAGCACTCACCGCAAAGTTCGCAAAGAGCGCAAAGACATTGTCACCTTAACTTTGCGTTCATCGCGGTGCAATATCACTCAAATTATATATTTACACAGCCGCTGGCTGCGACTACCACGCAACCCCAACCCACAACCAGCAGACATACCCACCCACTCACCAGTCCTAAAATCACTCATTCCCCTGCCCCTCCGAACCAATACCTCATGAACCACCACGGCTGGCTGCACCCTGCCGCCCTTAAGGGCAGCGGGTGCAAGGCTTGAAGCATTCCAATATCAGCCACAGAGTTCACGGTGAGCATAGAGAATGGTAAAAACGCTATACACTGTCGGTGTGCTCTGCGGCGATACAATCACTTTAATTATATATTTTTAAAGCCATCGGCTGCACCTCACACGCTCCCAAAACAAAGAATGTTAGAAAAAATCAAATAATAACAGTTAAGTAACTAATGCAATATTTATTACCTATACTAAACTAACTTATCACCAAAATCAACACTTTATTTCTACGTTTATCAGGACTAATCCAACCATGAAAGGAATAACCCGCGCAGACGGCACTGGCTCACGCCTCTACTCCCAGACCAAAGTCACAAATAGACACTTCCTCCAGTTCCACGATAAACCCATGATTTACTATCATCCACATACAAGCAAATTAATTTCATATAAGAAAATGAAAACTTCAGACAGGATATTCGGCAGGATGGATATTGATATCATGGATGTGATCGAGGCGGCAGCTACCAAGTGGAATTTCAATGTGTACTATCCGGGTGTGGGCGGGCACTGTCTGCCTGTGGATCCTTATTATCTGGTGAAGAAGGCTGAGGAGCTGGGGTATCATTCGAAGGTTATTACGGCGGGCAGGGCTGTTAATGATTATATGCCGCTGCATGTGTTTGAATTGCTGGTGGATGCACTGAATGAGTGCGAGAGGGCTGTGAAGGGTTCTAAGGTTGTTGTGCTGGGGTTTTCTTATAAGGAGAATGTGGGGGATATGGCTTTCCAGAAGAATTGTCTGGGAAAAATGGGAACGGTAAGCGAGGAGGGAAGAAAGGTGCTGTTTGTGTGAGTTATACTATGACTATGGGGCATATTTTTATATGAACAGACAATATCTGATATTAAGAAAAAAACAATGTTAATTCAAAGGTAGTAAAGATCGTTTCTGATCAGTTATTTATGAAATTTACAATTAATGGAGGCTTCTAATGCAAACAAAAACTAAGCAGGAGGAAGAAATCTTAAAAGAGATAAGAGATCTGCCCGAGATTGTTCAAAAAAAGATGTTCAAGATAATCCATTTTTTCAGGTCTGAAATCATCATAAGTGAATCCTCAGAAGAAATGGCTACTGAAGAATTTTTATCTGTATGCGGTACCTGGGAAGATAATAAGTCTATTGATGAGCAAATAAATGATATCTACTTCAGTAGGAAGTCTACCAACAGGACGGAGAAGCTATTTTGAAATATTTATTGGATACAAACATTTGCATATACCTGATTAATGGGAATGAAACATTGAAAAAGAAAGTAAAAGAAATTGGTATTTTTTCCCTTTCAGTATCTAATGCTACGCTTGCAGAACTTTATTTTGGAGCATATAATTCCACAAAGGTTGATGCCAATTTAAAGAGGATCAATGAATTTAAAAAAAATTTGGCAGTTTATTCGGATAATGCGGCTTCAGCTGAAGCATTCGGGCGATTCAAATCGAAATTGAGGTCTGAAGGGAAGATTATTGAAGATTTCGATATTTTGATCGCCAGTATCGCTTTTGTTAACAACTGTATCCTTGTTACAAACAATCCAAATCATTTCGAAAGGATAGATGAATTGAAAATAGAAAACTGGGTGGAATAAAAATTAGAATAAGCCGATGCAGTCATCCGCCCAAAAAAACCGCAGATAAAAGTCATTATGGATTTAAATTTCGATTAAACAGAAAAAATGTGATATAATCTAATTTTTAATGAAATATCTATGTTCATATGTGTTTATCTGTAGTTTAAATAACATAAATTATATATTTTCACAGCCATTGGCTGCGCCTCCCACGCTCCACAAAACAAAGAATGTTAGAAAAAATCAAATAATAACAGTTAAGTAACTAATGCAATATTTATTACCTATACTAAACGAATTTATCAGAAAAATCAACACTTTATTTCTACGTTTATCAAGACCAATCCAACCATGAAAGGCATAATCCTCGCAGGCGGCACTGGCTCACGCCTCTACCCCCAGACCAAAGTCACAAATATACACTTCCTCCAGTTCCACGATAAACCCATGATTTACTATCATCCACATACAAACAAATTAATTTCATATAAGAAAATGAAAATTTCAGACAGGATATTCGGCAGGATGGACATTGATGTTATGGATGTGATCGAGGCTGCGGCTACCAAGTGGAATTTCAATGTGTATTATCCGGGTGCGGGTGTGGGTGGTCACTGTTTGCCTGTTGACCCTTATTATCTGGTGACGAAAGCTGAGGAGCTGGGGTATCATTCAAAGGTTATTACTGCGGGCAGGGCTGTTAATGATTATATGCCGCTGCATGTGTTCGACCAAAGTTGCGCCTCTGGGAGTTTGGGGTGAGGTTTATAGGTGAGAAAGTATGATGATGAAATGTACAATTGGAACTGCAAATAACGTTAACGGAACATAGTTATAGGTTATTTTTTTATGACAATAATAAATAAAATCATTTGGAAAGAAACTTTTATTAAGAAAATAGAGGGTAAACACCATCTCACCATATTCGAGGTGGAGGAAATTCTGCATGGCAAAAAGAAAGTTTATCGTATTGCAAAAGGTGATGTTAAAGGTGAAGATGTGTATATGGCGTTGGGAAAAACCAGTGCCGGTAGATATCTTTCTGTATTCTTCATCTTAAAAAAGAATCGCAATGTGCTACCAATTAGTGCACGTGATATGGACAATAAAGAAAGGAGGAAATATAGACATGGATGAAAAAAAGAACACAATTCCAGAGCACTTCACTATTGCTGAAGAAGCAGGTGAGTTTTGGGACTCCCACTCTGCGGCTGATTACTGGAATGAAATGGAAGAGACGGAAATTGAATTTGACATCCAGAGGCGCACATTTTTAGTGCCAGTGGATGGTCGGATTTACCAGCTCGCAAAGAAACAGGCAGAAGCGAAACACAGCACAGTGGAGCAAGTAATCAACACTCTATTGGATCGTGAGCTCGTTGAAGCATAGTAGTGTCTAGGAGACTTTTTATTATTTACTGGGACGATCCGGAAAACCGCAGAGAGCGCGGAGGCACGCAGAGAAAACAACACATCTCTGCGCCTCTCTGCGGTGAATCTTTTTTGCCACGATCCATTTATCCAGAATAAATTGAAAAGTCACTAAAAACGCTATGTACTCTCGGTGTGCTCTGTAGCTTTATAATCACTTTAATTATATATTTCTACAGCCGCCGGCTGCGACTACCACGCACCCCCAACCCACAACCAGCAGACATACCCACCCACTCACCCGGGGGGGCTGCAAGCTCATACGAACGTAGATGTACTTTTCAGGTAAGTGAACACAATACCTGGTAATGTTACATCACTAAAATATCTGACAGCCACAAAAAATGGTAAAGTATATATGCAATTTTGACACAATTAAGTTTAAAATTAAAAAATTATGGTGTGTTATGAAATATGTGACAAAACACTGCCCGGTCTGCGGTAAGCAGTTCGTGGTGATCCGGGAGGCGGCGCACAAGGTGGAGTGTTGTACCCTGGGATGCCTGGACAGGATGGACAGTGGGGTGACTGCCTTTAGGGACGGGGTAGGACCTGATGCACAAAAGTTAGTGAATAAGCATGTACCAGATATCTAAAAAATATTTTAGAGGAATATCCAGGTGAAAACCACAATCAACTCTGGCACCCGGCCGGAGATTACCAGGATGAGCCCTGTGATGTGTGAGTGTAAAAGGCGGGGGGCTGTATCATATTTTATTGCATAATGAAATTCTGTTATTGGTGTAAGAATGAAAAATAAAAAGGTTATCGTTACAGGTGGACTGGGATTCATTGGATCAAAACTCGTTGAAAGGTTGATTGCACAAAACGAAGTCACTATTATTGACGACAAATCAACTGGAAAATTGGACAATGTAAATCATTTAAAACAAGATAATCTTAATATTATCAATGGCAGCATTACCGATCTAAATCTAACTAAGATATTCGAAGATCAAGATTATGTGTTCCATCAGGCAGCTCTACCCAGTGTTCCCAGAAGTGTAAAAGACCCTATATCTTCAAACGAGGCTAATATAACCGGTACATTAAAAGTCCTCACAGCCGCCAAAGATTCAGGTGTAAAAAAAGTTATCTGTGCGTCGTCTTCATCAGTATACGGTGATACTCCGACACTCCCGAAATCAGAAGACATGCCTGTCAATCCGTTGTCACCTTATGCAGTCACAAAGGTAACCGGCGAGTTCTACTGCAAAGTATTCCAGGATATTTATGGTCTCCAGACTGCATCATTACGATATTTTAATGTATTCGGACCGAGACAGGACCCAAATTCCCAATATGCTGCTGTAATTCCAAAATTCATCTATGCCATACAGAACAATGAACCTCCAATTATCTATGGAGATGGAGAGCAGAGCAGGGATTTTAGTTATATCAAACATGTAGTTGATGCCAATATACTGGCATGTGAATCTGATAAGACCGGGATTTTCAATATAGCTTGCGGGAGAAGGATCACTATCAACAAGTTGGTGGATATGATCAATGAGATACTTGGAAAGGACATTGAACCTGTATATGCAGAACCAAGACCTGGTGATATTAAACATTCTCTGGCTGATATCTCAAGAGCAAAGACTTTCGGGTACGAACCAGAGGGTAACTTTAAAGAAGAATTAAAAGAAACAATAACTTGGTTTAGGGAACTATCTCAAAAACCAGTTATTTTGACAGAAGATTTAACAAAATCTTTGGTAGAGAATTTATAAATTTCGATAATTACATAGATACAGATTTAAACATATTTAAGGTCGTACGGCATTGATATCATAAGATTATAATGAGTTTGTGATTGAAAATGCTTAATGGCACAGTTCCAAAATCCACTGATTTCAACAATTATATTAGACGCAGATTAACGCTGATACATTCACTTCCGCAGGAAGTGAATGCCTGCTACGCCTTAAGGGCGTGCAGGTTACGCAGATGCTACCTTAAATCAGCGTTAATCTGCGTTAATCAGCGTCTTGAAAATTACTGGAAAATATAACCGTGTCAGATCATATATGTTGCAATATTGTATGGTTGACTCGACACTAGCTGGTGAAAAAGAATGATGTTCCGGGATCGATTAATAAAATAGGTGGTTCACATTGGAAATATCTGAAATATTGAACGATAGATCTGCTGTTGTATGTGTGGTAGGTGTTGGGTATGTTGGCCTGCCTCTGGCTGAGGCTTTCTCTAACCATTTGAAAGTCATTGGTTATGATCTGAGTGAGATGAAAGTTGAGGATCTGAACCACAAGAATAACAATAACAACCTGATATTCACTTCAGATCCGGCTGAGATTAAAAAAGCTGATTTTGTATTGATCGCAGTACCTACACCTGTCACAGAATCTAAGGAACCGGACCTGTTCTGTGTAAGATCATCAGTAGAAACGGTGGGCCGGAATCTTAAGAAGGGAGCTGTGGTGGTGCTTGAGTCTACGGTTTATCCTGGTGTTACTGAGGAGATCGTTATGCCATTACTTGAGAAAAGTTCTGGTATGAATTGTGGAGTGGACTTTAAGATCGGGTATTCTCCTGAGCGGATAAATCCAGGGGATGAAGCTCACGGGATCAGTAATATCACGAAGATAGTCTCAGGGATGGATAAAGAGACAACAGAGGTGCTGGCAGAGCTTTATGATCTGATCACTACTGTCTTTAAAGCCAGGGATATCCAGACTGCTGAAGCTGCCAAGGTTATAGAGAATATCCAGAGGGACTTGAATATTGCATTGATGAATGAACTGGCCCTGATCTTTGAAAGGATGGACATTGATATTATGGATGTGATCGAGGCGGCTGCTACCAAGTGGAATTTCAATGTGTACTATCCGGGTGCGGGTGTAGGCGGGCACTGTTTGCCTGTTGATCCTTATTACCTGGTGACGAAGGCTGAAGAGCTGGGGTATCATTCGAAGGTCATTACGGCGGGCAGGGCTGTTAATGATTATATGCCGCTGCATGTGTTTGAACTGCTTGTGGATGCGCTGAATGAGTGCGAGAGGGCTGTGAAGAATTCGAAGATTGTTGTGCTGGGGTTTTCGTATAAGGAGAATGTGGGGGATGCGAGGGGGAGTCCGGTTGAGGTTTTTGTTGAGGAATTGAGAAAGAAGGGGGCTTGTGTGTGTATAGTTGATCCTTATATTGAGGATGGGGATCTGGAGAGGTATGGGGAAGTTGGGACGGATGTTTATAAGGCTATTGAGGGTGCGGATGCGGTTGTGTTGATGACTGCGCACAGGGAGTTCAGGGAGATGATCTGCGGAGGGTGAGGGAGGAAATGCGAACGGCGGTGATGATAGATGGGAGGCGGGTGTTTGATCGGGATGAGGTGAGAGAGGTTGGGTTTGTGTATAGAGGGGTAGGGGCGGAGTAGATGGGGATTTTACATATGATGCTTTAATTTGGATTGAGTAAATGAACACTATCCAGAGAATAGCAAAGAATACTGCAGCACTATTCACTGCTTAATTTGTCGGTATAATATCACTTAAATTATATATTTCTACAGTCGCTGGCTGCGACTACCACGCTCCCCAGCCCAAAACCAGCAGACATACTCACCCACTCACCCGTCGTAAAATTCTTTCGATATATGATCTGACACTGTTCCATTTCCCAGTTATTTTCAAGACGCAGATTAACGCTGATTAACGCAGATTTAAGGTTGCATCTGCGTCTCGTGCAATTGTTGAATAATTTGATTTTAGAATTGTACCCTATGCCCTTCATAATCTGACACTTGAAGGTTGACTTGACACTAGCAGTCTTAGTTATCCGGACCCAAGCCATACGAAACCACCACGGCTGGCTGCACCCTGCCGCCCTTAAGGGCAGCGGGTGCAGGGCTTGAAGCATTCCAATATCAGCCACAGAGTTCACGGTGAGCATAGAGAATGGTAAAAACGCTATATACTATCGATGTGCTCTGTGGCGTTACAATCACTTTAATTATATATTTTTACAGCCATCGCCTGCGCCTCACACGCGCCCCAAAACAAAGAATGTTAGAAAAAATCAAATAATAACAGTTAAGTAACTAATGCAATATTTATTACCTATACTAAACTAACTTATCACCAGAATCAACACTTTATTTCTACGTTTATCAGGACCAATACAACCATGAAAGGCATAACCCGCGCAGGCGGCACTGGCTCACGCCTCTACTCCCAGACCAAAGTCACAAATAGACACTTCCTCCAGTTCCACGATAAACCCATGATTTACTATCATCCACATACAAGCAAATTAATTTCATATAAGAAAATGAAAATTTCAGACAGGATATTCGGCAGGATGGACATCGATCTCATGGATGTGATCGAGGCGGCTGCTACCAAGTGGAATTTTAATGTGTACTATCCGGGTGCGGGTGTGGGCGGGCATTGTTTGCCTGTTGATCCTTATTATCTAGTGACGAAGGCTGAGGAGCTGGGGTATCATTCGAAGGTTATCACTGCGGGCAGGGCTGTTAATGATTATATGCCGCTGCATGTGTTTGAACTGCGTGGATGCGCTGAATGAGTGCGAGAAGGCTGTGAAGGGGTCTAAGGTTGTTGTGCTGGGGTTTTCGTATAAGGAGAATGTGGGGGATGCGAGGGAGTCGCCTGCGGTCGGGATTGTTGAGGGGCTCCGTAAGTTTGGTGTTGAGGTTTATGGTGGGATACACTGCTTGGTAGGAGTGAGATTGAGGGGTTTGGTGAGAGGGCTCTGGATTACAGATCATATATTACCGATTGCAATTTGCATGGATGGTGCTCGTTGATGTGAAGAGGTGTTTGGTAGAGAGGGGGCTGATGAGGGGATGGGGTTTTATCATAAGAGGCTTTAGCCCCTTTAGGTGAGTAAATGAACACCATCCAGAGAATAGCGAAGAACATCGGTGTATTAGCCATCTCACAAGTTATAACCTCAATATTTGGCTTTTTCTTATTAATTTACATTGCAAGATACCTTGGCGAAGTGGGATTTGGTAAATACAGCTTTGCATTGTCATTTACGGTATTGTTCGTGGTCTTTTCGGATATCGGGATCAGCAATCTGATAGTAAGGGAAATTGCAAGAAACAAAGAACTAACAAATGAATATCTTACAAACATTTCAATAATCAAATTTTTATTATCTTTTCTTGCTTTTGGTTTTATTGCAGTAACAATTAATCTGATGGAGTACCCACAAGATACGATTTATATAGTCTATCTCTTCGGAATTTATACCATTTTAACCTCTTTTGCACAGACATTCAAATCGATATTTCAGGCTCATGAAAGGATGGAATATGTTGCCGTTGTGATGATAATTGAAAAGATAATACTTATTTCACTTGTATTCTTCGTTATCTTTTCCAGATATGGTTTAATCGAATTGGGGTATGTCTATGTATTTGTAGGGATTGTTGATGTTCTCCTAAGCTTCTCCGTTGTTTTGATAAAGATTGCAAAACCGAAACCAACGATTAACTTTCCACTCTGGAAAACGCTTATTAGCGGGTCGATACCGTTTGGCTTAAATGCGCTGTTTGGTGTCTTATTTTTTAAGATAGATACAGTCATGCTCTCAGTTTTCAAGGATGATGCTGTGGTTGGAATATATAACGCTGCATACGTCCCACTGCTTGCAATAACTGGTATCGTCTCAACCATGGTCATATCCGCCCTCTATCCCGTGATGTCAAGATATTTCGTATCTTCAAAGGAATCTCTAGAAGCATTCACAGGTTTATCCTCTAAATATATGGCAATAATTGGATTCCCGGTTGGTATAGGATGTTTTGTACTTGCAGAACGGTTTATAGCATTATTTTATGCTGGTCAATATTCCGACTCAATAATCGCATTTCAAATTCTTGCGTTATTCATCCCGATCAGACTTGTGAGCAGCATAACTGGAACGCTTTTGACTTCGATAAACAGGCAGAGCCATCGCACAGTCAGCGTTGGTCTCAGCGCTCTGGTTAATATTGTATTGAATGCTGCAATGATCCCTTATTTGAGTTATATTGGTGCGAGCATTGCAACTGTTTTGTCAGAGATATTTCTGTATTTTGTTTTCATTTACTTTATCAACAAGCATTACAGGGAGTTGGGGCTGCATAAACATTTCATAAAGCCGTTGGTTGCTTCTTTGGTGATGGGTGGATTTGTATTTTATTTTAATGATGTTAATTTGCTTTTGCTAGTACTATCTGCAAGTCTCGTGTATTTTGTGATACTGCTATTGTTAAGAACATTTACGCAAGAGGATAAGAATATATTTAAGCAGGTCGTTAAAATAGGTTAAGGACATGGCAAATAACACGATCGCTTCTGTTGTAAAAGATGGGTTGTGCACCGGATGTGGAACCTGCACCGCACTATGTCCTAACAGGGCTATTGAACTTACAATAAATGAAAAGAAGGGAATTTACGTTCCTGAATTGGATGAAGAGAAATGTAATAACTGCGGCGTCTGCTATAAGGTCTGCCCCGGTCATGAAGTTGATTTTAAAGGGTTGAATTTGGAGGTATTTGGCAAAGAACCAGAAGATATTTTGATCGGGAATTATTTAAACTGCTATGTCGGACATTCAACAGATTACGATATTCGGTATAACTCTTCATCCGGTGGGCTTATTACACAAGTACTGATCTTCGCATTAGAGGAGGGAATAATAGATGGCGCCCTTGTGACGAGGATGGGAAAGGATAGTCCTTTAGAGCCTGAGCCGTTTATCGCAAGAACAAAGGAAGAGGTGATCGAAGCATCTAAATCTAAATATTGCCCCGTTCCTGCGAATGTAGCATTGAAAGAAATTCTAAATTCAAAAGAAGGAGAAAAATTTGCAGTTATTGGTTTACCTTGCCACATTCATGGTGTGAGAAAATCAGAACAAATAAATAAAAAACTAAAAGAGAAAATTGTTTTGCATATTGGAATCGTCTGTGATCATACGCCCACATTCTCTGCAACAGAGTTCTTACTCAAAAAAATTGAAAATAAAAAAAGAAGAAATTGCAAAGTTGGACTATCGTGGCGAAGGATGGCCCGGTGGAATGAAGATTACAACAAAAGATGGAAATGAATTTTTTATCCCACAATTCTCTTCTGGTTATTGGGGCATTATATTTAGTTCATTTTTCTTCCCGACACGTTGCACACTATGCAATGATAAAATATGCGAGTTATCCGATGTTTCATTTGCAGATGCATGGATGCCAGAATTGACGAAAAGCGATAATATCGGAACTTCATTGATTATCTCTCGAAACAAAATATTTGAAGAGATTTTAGACAAAGCAGTTTCTAAAGAAGAAATGGGGCTGGAAAAAGTAAGTGAAAATGTAGCTCTACAGTCTCAATCATTGTATGTCGTAAAAAAGCGATTGAGCGCGCGCATTAAAATTTTAAGAGTATTTGGAAAGAAAATCCCAATATATCATCAAGATTTGTTAAAATTAAATTTTTCTGACTATTATTACCCCCTTCTATTTTATTCTAAGAACAATATTCTATCTAAACGTTGTTTTTGGAGTTTAATTAGTTTTTATCGATTCTCACTGGAAACTGCAAGCCATTACAAGTCGAAATTATTAAGTAAAAAATAATCATTTTTGTCGATTTAACAAATCTCTAACCAACTCCCCACTATACCATGCCAATCTCTTTTGCTCTTCCACTTTAACCTTCAACTCTTCACGTATCGTTTCTTTATTATTCCATAAATCATCTATTTTTGATTTTAATTCCTCAAAATCCATTGTTTTGAAATCACATACATACTTTTCCTGCCCCACTGTCTGCATAATTCCAGAATATTTGTGACTCCATGACGTTGCTATCGTGGGAATGCAACTTGAAATCGCCGCGATATTTGCATGCATCCGTCCTCCAATAAATAGATCGCACAGTCTAATAATTCCTTTCAATTCCTCTGGTGAATATTCCCCTTTAATCAACTTGATATTTTGTTTATTTCTTATCAATTTGTAAATCTTTTCCCCCATGACTCGATCATCAATTCTTCCACCTGCATCCATCGATAAGACATGAGGCACAAAAATTACTTGTGCATTCAATTTTTCAATGGCGTAGTCAATTAGTTGAGCCATTGAATTTGCATATTTATTCTCTTTGTCATCGAGCATTACATTTGCTGATATTCCAATTAATCGTCTTTTGATACTTATATTTTCTTTTAGTAGAATGTTCTCAACTCGTTCATAATGTGCGGGCTCTAAAATAAAAGCGCAATCAGCGGTAAGATAAATTGGTGATTTGATTCCAATCTCTTCTAAATAGTTTTTGGTTATCTCTTCTCTTACAATTATTAAATTCGCTTTATTTAAACAAAATTTAGCTAATGGCATAGTCAATTTCTTAAAAGGTCCTATGGATTGAGAGAAAAATACTATCGGTTTTTTCAAAAGTATTCCGATTAATACCTCCAAGCTATTCCATGCAGCATTACCACCTTTACCATCACTATATGAATCTCCACTCAGGTTAATTACCACATCAGAATCAATATACTCCCTCAAATACTTTTCATTCAACAATAAATTCACGCTCAAACCAATTTTATGTTGGATTGTATATGCCACACATCGAAATAAGGCACTAAATTTATGATACAAAAATAATAACATCTTACGTGGGGTTTCACTGAAATAACCAACAACTTTTAGATTATAATTATATTTCGTGGATTGTCTTGTATCGAGTTCAGGGCAGTATGAGATGAGCGTAAAACTCGCATCGGGAATGTAAGTTTTAAGTATTTCAGATGTACTGATAACTTGAGCAGCCGATCCCCGGTTCCACGAGCAATTTGTGTTTGTAACTAATATTTTTGTCATCTATATACCTTTGAACCACCATTACAATAAATCTTGTTCTCTTTGAGAAACAAATCTTGATAATCGGTCAAATTATATACTTTACTATAACGTCCTATCAATTCGCCATTCATGATATTTGAGTATCTTAAGTAGGTATATCCATCAACTATATCTGGATTTGAGAGCCAAGGAAACTGATATTGGGGTGACTGAATTTTACCCTGACTCAACAATCTCCTACTCCCATAAAAATCAGCATACATTTTAGTCTTTTCAGAGGCATAATTTCCCAACCACTTCGCACTACAACTCTCCTGATAATGTATATAATACAGATCATATTGCTCCCCTTCTGAATTTAAAATAATCGAACGTGGAACGCCAAACATCTGATAAGTAACACCTGTAACACAAAGAAAATAAGGAATCAACACTAACAATATAATTAACCACGCCGGGACCTTCAAATACCTCGACACCGTTACCCCCCCAATCAAAAAAAACAAGGATAAGATGGTGGTCGTAAGAGCATATAATCTACCTATGCCATATCCACTTGAAACAAAAGGAAGCGCAACCATCACAACCAATAATCCTGCACAACCAAGTGCAATCATAAAATATCCCACCTCAAACTTATCTTTTAAAAAATCTGGCTTCTTAAAATCCAGTTCTGGAAATGACATTTCCTTGTATCTTCTTATCAATGTGATGAGTCCAATACCAATAAATATAAAGGTTAGCCATGTAAGTAAGAACTGTATCTTATGTGGGATGCCTTTTTCTCCGATTCCTTCTCCTATCACCGATTGTATGGTGCTACTTCGCATTTCTTCTATAAAGAACTTGTTCAAATTACTAAGCGTATTTTCGATGAAACGGACACCTGAATTAAACGCAGCCTCTGTTACCTGAGAATACCAGAAGAAGATCAAGGCAAAGAATAAGATCGTGATCGTTAAACTTACTACCTTTTTGACAGTGTATTTCTTTGATAATATTTCCAACCCTATGGAAGTTCCGAGCATGATGAAGAAGAATAGGTACGTGGTTGAATAGTGGGATACCATGCATGAAGCCATAAACACGATGAATAAAATCCTCTTTTTCAGCGGATCTATTTTGTCATTGAAGAGCACTAACATCGCAAGTGCGAAGAAGAGTACTGCGGTGAGCGTGCGTGGATAAAATTCAGCAAACAAAAAATATTGTTGAAACATGAAAAAACATGATGCAAGAAAGCCATAGAGTTCTCCGATATATTTTTTTGATAAGATATATACAATCAACGGGGAAATGGAAAATAATAATGAATAAAGAATTTTGTATAGAAATTCCGCGCTTATATTTAAAATGGATTGGTATATCGTTGGCAATAAAGAAATAGCAAGACATGCATCAAGCGTGGAATGCCTCACTACACTCCAATGTAAGTTATTCAAAGTTGTTTGAAAATAATAATATTCCGTATGGATATCTACCCCGATAATGTGATTCGATCTCAGTGACATCAAAAGCAAAAGCGATATGCCAATTAAAAATATCACAACAGGATATAATCTCTTTGGGAATTTATGATTGCAAAAACAGACGGAAGCAACATAGATTGGGATTAAAAACAGCAGAAACATTAAAATAATATTATTATCTGTTGTGTTCATCAGATGCATTCCAAATATGCTCAATGCGGGGAATAGAATCGGAACGATCAAAAAAGCCTTTTCTGATGTGCTTAAATTGATATCTGGAAGATATAAAATTGAAGTTTTGTTTATTTTGTATCCAATAATCGCTAATACAATGAACGCAAGATTGAACGAAATTAATAGTGGAATAGTTGCTAATGGTGTTTCATAACCGAGACTGAGTGATAAATTGTTTATCAATAATCCAAAGAACATTAAGAAAGAGATGCTTAGTCCTACCGACAGCACAAACTTCTCAGTGGACCCTATTTCGATTAACCTCATGATTTGGAGGATTAATAACCCAGGTAACATGGTGAGAAAAAGGAATCCAAGGATTTGTCTCAAGAATGGGATATCTAAAAAGATAGCTAAATTTATTATGAAAATGAAAGATAATAGAGCTATCAATAACTTTTGGGTATTACTTATTAATATCTTAGTCATTCTGATTCATAATTAGTTCTTCATACACATTTTCCACCTGCTCAACTATTTTATCCCAGCTAAATGCCCCTCCCACCAAATTTTTACCTTTTTCTTCAAAGTTCTTTTTTAATGTTTCATCACTCAAAATCTTAATCATCACATCCCGCAACTGGTCTTTATCGTATTCAACGACGTATCCAATTTTATCGTTAATCCAATCAAGTTCGTCCCCTTTATTTGTTGTAATTATTGGCATGCCACAAGCACATGCTTCAAGAAAAGTTACTGGGAAACCAGAGAAACTTGGCGTAACAAAAACATCTGAATCGACAAATGCAGCCATCTTTTCATCATTGCTAACGAAACCGGTGAATATAACTTTATTATCCACTTTCAACTCTTGTACCTGCTCTTCTAATACAGACTGGTATCCATCGTCTGGACCAACCAACACCAATTCAACGTCTTTTAATCTTTTAAAGACATCTGCGAAGGCTTTTATAAGCAAATCGATACCTTTAGTCTTATTCAACCTGCCCACATACAAAACAATCTTCTCATCATCTTCTATCGAATATTTCCTTCTAAATTCTCCTCTCTTCGGCAGGTTATCATATTCAGACAGATTAATCCCATTCGGCACGATCTCGATCTTATCCTTATCCACGTCCATCTTCTTGTACTGCTCTGCTTCGGTCTTGGTTAGCGCAATCACTTTTGATGCATCGCGCAATGTTCTTTGTTCAAAGAAAGCATCCCATATTCTTCCGACTGCACTCCTTTCTCCATTAATTTTGTGAGCGAGGTTGCCGTGCGCCTGTAATATATAAGGAACTCCATATTTCTTTGCATAATAATGAACAACAACTCCCAGCGTATTACCTTCATGTATATGTATAACATCAAAATTCATTATCTTTTTTCTTGCTACTATTGGTACATAGTAGGGAGTTGGGAAAACCCTTTCTCTTGCCAGATAACTGGATACATTTCTGAAATAATATGTTTTTATTCCATCAACATCCACCGGCTTGTTCTTTTCTACATTCAACCTCCATTTAAATCCATCAGTTGTGTAAACTGTTACGTCATGTCCTCTTTCTACCAACTTCTTCGAGATTTCGTATGCTACCTTTGCAGGACCCCCTGATTCCCATGATGGCTTGAAGAAGTTTGTGACTTGTAGAATTTTCATATTATTTCCTCTCCTTCTTTCTATCTACAATCTCACTTATCGCCTGCCTAATCGTATCTTCAATCGCTTCATAACTATACTTCTCTATCGCGGTCTTTCTCCCATCTTCTCCCATCTCTTTCGCCCGCTCTGGATTCTGTATAATCCACTCCAATTTCTCCTCTAAATCTTTAACATCGCCAGGTTTAACAAGAAAACCGTCTATTCCATCTTTTATCGTACCAGGAATCCCGCCAACCGCGGAAGCAACCGTAGGCAAGCCCATAGATAAATATTCAATAATTTTTATAGGAATTATTAACCTATTTACATCACAGTCGATCTTAGGACAGCATAATATGTCAAATGCAGATAAAAACTTTGGAACTTCTTCAGCGGGTTGCAGAGGAATTAAAATAACCTTATTCTCAATGCCAATGTCTCTTACGAGCTCCGGCACATCATCATCTATATCTGGTTGATGTACAGCCCCCATAATAGCTAATTTAATTTTTTGATGTTTTTTTGTCAGATTTTTGAATGCTTGGATAAGAAATGGCACTCCTTCAACGTACCAGAAAGATCCAGCATACCCTATCACAATCTCATCTTTTGTTATCTCCAAGTCTGTCCTTTTTTTCTCTCGAGTTGCTGGATCGACTTTAAAGCGGTCAGGATCCACAAAATTTGGCACATACACCGCATTTTTGCAACCATATACTTTAACTTTATCAACTAACTGGTGGCTAATCGCAAAAACAAGATTAGAATTTTTCGCAACATATCTATAAATAATATCTGGAACCATGCGGTCTATGTCAAGGTAGTCTAAAATTACAGGTTTATTGAGCATCTTACCTAAAATGGTTGCTGGAAAAGAACATAATATGCATCTGAAATTTGTGAATATCAGATCACAATTTTTTGAGGACTTCCACGCATACAAGAAAACAGGTAAAACAGAAAATGCCTTTAAGAACTTTGGTAAATTATTGGGTACGCACACAGTAGTTGATTGTAATAGTGGATCAATTCTTTTCTGCTCGATACCGAATTTATCAGAATAGAATGAATATGTGATAAGATTGACTTCAGCACCCAGTCCCTTCAAAAGGTTTATCGTGGTTTTCAAGCGTGTTGCGCCGCCATGCGTATCCTCCAGACCGGCTTGACCTATACAGGTTATTTTAAGTCCATTCAATTTTTTATCAGTATCCATTTTTAAATCCCACCATTCGATTTTTGGACAACATAATTACAATTTTTTAGATTACACTTTTTCCATGCGCCATTGACCAATGTTCCTGAATTTGGTGCTTAACTTCATTCCACTGTCTTTTTTTGTTTATATTTTCAAGTATATTAGAAGATAATCCAATTGAGTTTAGGGTTTGATACGAATGATTTAAAAACTCATTGTTTATACTTAAACCATTTTCTATGGATAAAATTAAATAGATAATACTTGAACACAAATATTTTTCAACTGATTTTTTGGTGAAAAAGTGGGATATGGGAAATTTTTTCTTATTTATCCATACAAGAATTGAATATTGGAGGTTCTTTATGAAAGAACATTTACCATTCTTGAATGATTCAATCACATCGACAATCGACTTATTTTTAACACCGAGAAACATCTCTGCCAATTGCTGAAATACCAGTAGTATATAGTTCCTTGCTGAAAACCAAAATTTAATAGAGTCCTCCACACCCAAGAAATTTCCATTTAAGATGGACTGAGAAAGTGAGATATTGGCTAAGATTGAATCATCTATGTCTAATTCTTCTTTTGTTCTTCGAATCACATCCTCTTGTTCAGTTTCATAAATTCCTAGTATAAGTAATTGAGTCTCAACACAATACATGATGGATTTTGCAATATTGTAAATGAACTCTTTATCCTCTATTTTTGACATGTTTTCTGGATCTAAATGCTCTGCAAGGAAATAGACAGACGAAAATAGATAAGAAAATAGTTCATCGGATGGAATATCTTCAACCCGATCTATTTTAATAAACGGTAAATAATCTTTACCGTATATCGTTATTCCTTCTTTCTTTGTTTTAAAAAGTAGCAGGTCATTTCCCTTTCTGATTCGGTTCAATGTCAATGGTGCTATGGAAACTTTAGCCCCAAGCATATCTTCTAATATTTTTTCATTTTCTTTAATATTTTTATAGACGAAAGGAACGCTCAATGTCGATACTACAACATATATATCGTAATCGCTATTTTTTTTCGCATCTCCTGTAGCACGGCTGCCGATAAGAACGATTGATTTTACACCCTTTATGTCCAGTTGATTGCATATTATTTCGTGCTCGTCCCCGCTCAAGATTGGTTTTTTATTCATCATCTTTTGCACACCCTGCTAAAGATTGCCCCTCCACAGTATCGGGGATCTCCAATCCCAATACCTCAAGAATTGTAGGCATGATATCAACAAGTTTTACTGGAGTTTCATCTCTATGTTTATCAGTATTCTTAAATGCGTCTCCGTGAAGAATTAAAGTCCCTCTTTGTTCTTTATAGCTGGGGTGGTACGCATGCATAGCCTTGGGCTTAGCCCAAGACATGAAATTGGGAAATATAGAATATCCTTGATCAAGTAGAAATATATCATCTCCATACAGATTATGATCGAATTTAATTCTAAATTCTTTCTTTTCATCATCTGTTAAAAAATGACCATACGTTTTATCCTTGAACAACTCGTGTATTTCATTTTGAATGCTTTCATCAAAATACCAAAACCGAACCTTAGTCCCGTCAAGCGCAAATAAGTAACGATCGCCAAGTCTCTTATCTTTGAAAAGTTCTTTGAACGTGAGTATCGTATGGACATCTGCCATACCATGATCTGAGAAAACTATGATATTTGTATTTGGATTGAATTTTTTACAAGTTCCAAAGATGGTTTTTACTTTTTCATCTACTTTTTTAAGACTCTTTGTAAATCTGGGTGACTCCAATCCGAATAAATGAGCCGCAAAATCAATATCGCTTAAGTAAACTATCCCCAAATCAACGTTCTCTAATTTTTCAAAGGTATCTGATTTGATGCCGTGTGTATAGTAAAAGATCTTACCGTTGGTATTCAATATGTCAATAATTGTTGGGATGCCTTCAAATGGTTCCTCATCCAAAAATGATTTTTTTAGTGTAAAATCAAAATTATGGATGAGTTTGTAGGGTATATTATAAGATGCCAGTTCATTATATCCAAGCTTCTTTGAGAACCATTTATAAAAAGTGCTGCGAAGAACGAAGTTGATACCGCTGCGGATAAATGCTGATGGAATATAATCTATAAACTTGAACACACTTAAAAATGGCATGTTTTTGAACGGAGATGTTTTCGGATTATAGTGGTACTTCATCCAATATCCATATACATCTGGATATGTCCCTGTAAAAATTGTTATATCGATTGCATCGGAATATCCTAAAATTGTCTCAAGTTCCATGCACGGATTTTCCTTAGATATAGTATATAGAAATGGTGTATCCTTTTCACTTATAAAATCAGGTCTTAACGCATCTATAAAAATTCCAATTAATTTTTCTCCCATTACTTTGCCTCCACTCGAAGTAAATTTAACTTTTTATATATCTTTTCATACTCGCTTGCCACTGCATCCCATGTGTATTTGCTCTTAACCAATTCCACCCCAGCTCTTGACAGTCTTCCTCTCAATTTGGCATCATCAAGCAATTTAACTATCGCATCCGCCAATCTATCCTCGTTCTTCGGTGGAACCAACAAAGCAACATATTTGAAGTGATCTTTAACTCCAGGGATGTCTGTTGCTACTACTGGCAAGCCAAAATACATAGCTTCAAGTATAGAGGTGGGCAATCCCTCAGATAGCGAGGGCAGAACAAATAAATCTGCACATCGGTAGGTCTCTATCAGTTCTTCTTCTGTGAGTCGTCCAGTGAATATTACATGATCGTTTATTTGCATCTCTTTTGTCAGTTGGCGTGCTTGATTCAAAAACTCCCCCTCACCAACCAATAGAAAAACAGAATCATCTCCAGTCTTTCTAAGCACTTCGGGAATAGATTTTATCAGATATTCCACACCCTTTCGCCGTATGACAGGACCAACAAACATGATTATTCTTTTTCCATTTAACCCTTGAAGAAACGAGTTTTTTGGATTGTCAGCTTCGAAAGTGCCTGAATCCGTCTTAAATAACTCTTCTGGATCAATGGCATTTGGAAGTATGCTTATTTTCTTTGAGTCGATCCCAAGCGATGAAATATAATTCAAGTCCGAGGACGATAGTGATATTATTCTATCTGCGGCTTTAAAAATTCCTCTCCCGATAATCCTGCTATACACCCTCTCAAAATAATCCGCCATCTTACTGCCAAATATTAATTGTCCGTGGCAGGTTAAAATCAGTGGCACATCTGTCCTTCTCCTGAGATACGCCGCAACCATGGCAGCAAAGCTGTGTTCGTTATGGGTATGAACTATATCAAATTTCTTAATCTCATTTCCTAAAAGAAACATGCTTGGGGTTAATGGATTTCTGAGAGGTCTTGCAAAACATTTATATCGTTTAACTGTGATTCCATCAATAATCTCATCTTTTCCATTATCTGGATAATCCGAGGTTGCTATATGAACTTCATGCCCCATCTTCACAAGATGTTTACTCAGGTTGTAGACGTATCGCTCCTGCCCACCATGATACGGAAGAAAATATGGAACGATTTGCAGTATTTTCAAACCACCCCTCCATATCCTGTAAGCACTCTCCCCGCCTGCTCCCCATGCCTTCCTGACCCAACATTCAGATTACACCTCGCATCTGGCAGCCCAAGTTGCTCAAAGAAGACCCGGTCCATAAGATGGTGCTGCTGGTGGGGACCTCTTTTGATCCAGTCAGTTTCTTGGAGGACAAGGAGTTTCATTTAGATTTATCCTCTCATCATTATTGCTCTACAATTCCATTTCAAGCAAACGGTTATCAGAAGTTTCAATATCCTGCAGGATCTTCAAAACCTCTTTTTTAGTTGCAATTCCCTTGATCAGAAATCCATGAAAAATTGCACCCGCTGTTATGACGTTAACACCAGATTCCTTTGCCATAGATACGGCTTTTTTGTCAAATGATGAAAATAAGAATCCACGTTTTCTACAAACAACCATACTTTCTATTTCACCCTTTCCAATTTTAGAGTGTTCTTCCTTAAGCTTCAGGTAATCTCTTTGCTCTTCCCCTGAAACAGTGACTAACTCTGCCTTATTAAATATCTCATCGGGAAATGCATATCCGTGCATCAAAGGGGCCTGCAGCTCTTCGTAAACCATCGGAGTTATTCCGACTTTTCCAAAGAGCTGTATCAGCCTGTCAAAATGTCCTGCCTTTGCAAACGCACTGGCAATATCAGTATCAAGTATGAGCAATCATATCAACCTTAATCCGCTTTCGATATCTTCTTTTGAGCCAATATAACTGCTAACCTTTAACCCCCTCACTTTTAGTATTTCCTTAAAATCTTCCATATCCATGCCAGCTATTTCAGCAGCTTTTGAAAGCGAAACTTCCTCCTTTAAATAAAGTTCAATAGCCATCTCGACCTTCAACCCCGGCTTCAAATTTAAAAGAGCTCTGAATGCATCCTCAACGAGATTATCAACACTCTTGTAA
>Ga0255429_1052_pt1 | contig 24848 bp, 17 predicted proteins | sample ANMaggSeSYBR02H9_FD_182636 | JGI IMG/M metagenome (GOLD analysis project Ga0255429, IMG submission 182636) | Sediment cell enrichment communities from methane seep in Santa Monica Basin, California, United Staets - ANME aggregate JGI... | ecosystem: Environmental > Aquatic > Marine > Cold seeps >... | reverse complement strand
TCAAAAGGCTAAATTGTTACAGCATTTGTAATGCTCAATCGGTGTATTTAAATCACATTAGTGTGTTGAAATATAGGTATTCGTTCACGGTTAACAGTTTACAGTTTACAGCTAACGGTTAATTGGTTTAGGCATTTTTTTCTCCACCAGCGCCCCTACTGTATATCCTGCGACAAGTGACCCCGTAATTGTAAATACCGTAAGTATAGCTACATATAAGCATCCAAAATACGAAATCATTATTGGCAGAAGAAACGGCTTGACAGCTCTGCTGTTCAGGAAAACGGCAATGGATGAACTTCCAGCCCCTTTTTCGTTTAATTCTTTGAGCATTGGATACCAGGCATATATGGGTCCTGTAGAAATAATTCCTGCCGTCATTGATAGTATGATTCCCTTAATGCCGGCTTCTTTTCCCAAAAAACTCGCAATATATGCTGGTTTTAAAAAAAGATTCAGAACTATCATAAGAATAAAAACAAGGAATAGCGGGATAATTATATTGGAAAAAATAATGCCGCTGCTTTTGAGAGCAAGGAAAGCTCTGTCCGGCATAAATGCAAAAATAATTCCATATACTGCAATTACCGAAGCAGGGAAATAGATCATCCGCATGACACTTTGTTTACGTGTAGTCCTATGTGACATATTTATACACCAATACAGTAAGAATCGCTATAATCAGGGACAAAGCAAAGGACACCGCATTCCTGACCAAAGCAAATCTTATGCTCAGAGCTGCCATCTCAGCCGGCAACTGCACTATTCCTACAGTAACCCATGAAATAATCAAGGCGGTTACCGCAAACAGGCTGATCCCATATTCCAGGAATTCTCCACCAATGATATAACTATTAATAGGACTGCCGGCAAAAATACTCCCCAAACTTGCCCCCAGGAAAGTATCTATTGCAATATTGCCTGAAAAAACAGAGGACAGAAGCTCTTTTGAGATAAATGAGCTGAATAGTCCGATGAGCAGCACCACACCGGTTAAAACAGGCAGAAGCCTGATAATCTGATTGACGGAATTGCTTAAAGCATGAATCAGAGCTGTCTTATCAATCTTATTAACGCCTGCTTCAAGGCCGGATTTAATTCCAGGCTGTCGCTGTAATTTGCCTTTTTTGTACTTCTGCACAACTTCTCCAACCGTGCCGACAACTCCGGCAAGCACCTGTATGCCGTTTGCTGTAAGGTGACCAATGGCAGTGGGGCTGCAATAACCTGTTAAAACCGCATCAACTTTCTTGCTGATAACAAGCACAACAGCCTGAACACCGGAGCCCTGGTAAGTTGAAGCGCCAGGGTTTGCAACCGCCTCAAAATCCATTGTATCCCGATCAACAATTATAAAGTATTTAGAAGTCCCAAATCTGGATCCAACTTTTGCATTCAGATCCGGGCCGTCAGCAGAAACAGCAATTTTCAATACAGCCTCCAGAGTTGTTTTGTTTTTTATATATACCTCGAAAAGCCACAACTTGCGATTTTTTTATATTCAACCTAAGTTGAGCGATTTTTTGCGAAGATATGTGCTGAAATCTTGATGCATAAGGATTTGCAGAAACCGCAGGCATACCCGTGGATATGTCGAGGATTTTTGCGAAGCCTTTATGCGCAAGAGATCGGCGCAGATTGAGTAAAAAACCGCTCAATTTAGGTTCAAGCAGGCTTGCCGGAAAAACACTGGCTTTCATCCTTGATTTCATTACGGTCAGATATCATTAGTGGATGCTTGATTTAGCCTATGGTTTCTACAAAGTAAGCTTTGTCCCACAGATTCTTTTGTGCACCTAAACTCGCCTTCAAGTCGCCGAATTCTGTAAGAATAGCTGCTGCCGACACCTAAACAGCCAGATTCAATTTTCTAATTGCTTCCCAAAGATTTTTTCTTCTCTTGTGATCTATCTTCCATTTATCAATAACCTTTTGATAAGCTGATGGATTTTGTTCTTTTATAACTGCAAGCCACAGAGCATGCTCTTCATAAACCGACTTGTGGGTATGGGATGGGTCCGGCAATAATTTCACCACATTCTGCTTCCAGCATTCTATAATAAGCGGTATGAATTGGTCAGCGTGCATCTTTTTAAGCCGTGCCTGCCGACTCACAACTGACCCTTTATATCCGCATGTATCCATCGACACAATCTTGTACAAGTTATGGTGGCGCTTTTTAAGTGCATATATATCGCATATATCTCGAGTCAGAAGAGAAATGTATTTTTGTTGCTTCTGGAATTGAATTGTATGATTCCGGCAGAAAGATTGCAACCAGGTTTTTATTTTCTTAGCAAACCATTTTTCATTTTTTCCTTCATCCAAACCTGTCTCCATCAACCATCTAATCCAGCAGTCATCCGGCTCTTTGTCGTTCTTAAAACTATTCCCCAAGTCGATGGTCAAAATAAATTGCTGCCACTGCCTGATAAGTTTTGCTGCCGTACTTGAGAAAGGATGATGGTTGATTTCCTGGAATACCTTTGCAACTGCATCCCAATGGTATGGGTTTTGATATGTAACAAGCTGTAACTTTAAGGAATCAGCTTTATTTACCATATTTAATTTATCAGCAACATGAATCCAATCTTGCAAAAGCCTGATAACTGTATCATCAGCAGAACCATAGCCATACATCAACGAAGAAACCAAAAGACATGCTTCAGGTTGCCAGTCTTCACGCGATATTTGTCCAGCATAGCTGACAATGGTTTGCTCATAGACCTTTTCCGCTTCAGAATGATTATTCTTTTTCAATAGATCATCGATAAGTGGTAAACCATAGTGCCAGTTTTCATGGAGTAATGCCCGGCAAGTATCAAAATACGTGTCAGGATTAAAGATTTCGGAAAAGCTGTGATATATCTGATGCCATCGAGAATTGGACGAGCTGAGTCTTTCTTCCCATATCGAATTTGTGCGGTTAGAGGTAATATGCTCATAGACTTGTTTTTTATCGTATTCGGACAACGAGTCAAAAAAATCAGTAAAAGTATCTCTATCGAGCCCAATAAGGTTCAGTCCTTTTTCTATTTCAATCATCCTTTCAACGAACGGCGCGGCAGATTTTGAAGCGAGCCATTCCCACTTGAGTACACATTGCGTTACAGCACGGTTAAGATAACATCCTTCATCCTCTGCACCCATCCACTCGGGATATTCCTTTATATGGTAATCAATAGTTGAGAGATTTTCCTCAAACAGATTATCGTCTTCAATTCCCAGTTTGTATATTTTGTCCAGAATGGGAAGCATCTTTTCCGCAACTTTGTCCAGATCTACAGCTAACGAGTACCCGTCAAAGTATGGCGCTTCCCAGTGATGTTCCTGCTCTGCATATCTTCCCTCCTCCTCGCCGACCTCATAGATAAGTTCTTCCCACTCACCCCAAAGTTGATCCCATTCCTCTCTATATCTTTCATCAGAGGTAATTTTCTCTGGTGAAGAAGTCTGAGAGAGAACTAATCGAGAGAGCGTTACAGCAACGTCTTTATTAAGTTTTTGCAAAAGATCGTCTATTTTCCGGCTGCCCCACAAGTCAAGCATAGCATCCAGCATATGGGCAATCTGGTCCTTTGTCATGGCTTCCATAAGCCTGTAACCAATAGTCTTGGATTTCATTTGACCTCGAAAATATATTTTTGATATTTAAAAAGGAAAATATATTCAAAACTCGCAACATAACTAAACTGGCAACATAATGACCACCTGCTTTTCAAATAGGTCCCTGACTCTATCGCAATATGCACTCAGCGCGTACACTATCTCTACCCATTCCACACGCATTAAAAAGCCCCCGTATATACAGCCGACTGTTCATTGGAATACTGCTGAAACACATGTAGGTAAACCTCATCTGCCTTGCTTCCAATTTCTTTTTCAGAGTAGCTTTTTGGCAATCCTGTTCTTTCATTCCACAGGAAATTGGCAATTTCAACCTTTACGTCATCCCGTGTTGCCTGCTTCTCGCGCCAGTTATCAATTCTTAATTTTTCTGACTTCAACTCAAAAAGAAGCTCCCGGGCCACTTCTTTAATTTGTTTAATGTCCAGGCCGGATAGATCCGGTTTGACCAGGAGATCGAAAATCGCAAGTTACTCTTCATCAAGTCCTTCTTGCATAGCACGCAGTGATTCTTCATCCAGGGAATCGACAAAACGCAGCAGTTCCTCGAAGGTATTTTCTATGGTGACCCTGTCTTTTTCACGGTTGTACTCCTCAACGATTTGTTCAAAGTGCTTTTGAAAATCCGTTCGCAAGGGATTCTGCTGGATCATTCTATGCAATCTATCCTCGATTGCATGTTTAAGATTCTGCACCGTCGTGTTTTTTGATGGGGTACGTTCAAATTCCTTTCGCAGTCTGTCAAAATCGATCTTGCTTATATCGTAAGGGGTAAAATCTTCAGTGGTAGTATCAGTATTATCATGTGTTTGAATTGCATTATCGACAACCTTATGCAAATCGCGGATGATATCGGCAATATCCGCTTTATCCCGGTCTTCCTGCAAGCTTTTATAGATGATATTGATTGCATCGTATTGCTTGCGGTATTCGTTTATACCCCTGATGGTAATGCATGCCTTGAACTTCTTAAATACCTCGCGGGCCATTATTCCAAACCGTTTTCTCGTTTCATCGTTTTCGTTTACCGCCTCCTTGGCATCGATTATAGTAGATAGCCAAATGGGAGACTGAGAGATGCTTGCGAAAAAAGTTTTGACTGTATCATGCTTCGGATGACGTGCATTCCAAAGAATACTTACGGCATTAGTATCAAAAAGGTATCCGTCCATCAGGATTGCCCTGCCTCAATATCCATAAAAAATTCATGCATGTCTTCAGAATCGAAAGGGGTGATCCTCTTGAGAAGTTCTCCGGCGCTGGCTTGCTTTAAGTCCATTTCGAGATATTTGTACACCAGATGATATCAAAATACTCCTATTTGTATTGAGTGAAATATTCCACTCAATACCTCGGTGAACATTTGTAATCTCCTTTAAGTTTGGATTACTGTTGAGATAATCCCAAATATCTGAGAGAGGAACATTCCAGAGAGAAACAGGCGCTGTATGGATAGATCGATTTATATTTTTGTCAATTCCTACAGGCAATCGCCCCATTTGAAGAAATAATTGTCGATCGTTTTCGCGTACCCAAAATGTGCGGATAAAAACATTCGCTTTAGCTGATTTGTTCCGTTTTGAGGCAAGCACTAAAATAGTTTCCTGATCTGAAAATGCGAAGATACGATCTGGAAGGGCTATTGTTTCTATTTGTTCATAAGTCCTGGCAATACGATTCTGGATATCTATATATCTTTCGCCCATTATTGCGGATCTTGGCAATACAAAGCCAAACATAGCCGGTGGATTTTCCAATACTTTATTCAGTATTTCATGTGGTTTATGAACGCTTTGAATTTTATCACGATAATGTTCTCTCTCTTGCAGAGTAAAATCCTCAAAAGGAGGATTACATAGTACAATTTGTGAAGTTTTCAATTGTTTGTCTAATATATCGCTTGCAAAAACATCTTTAGGTATTATTTGCCACCCGTTCGGATTGGGGTAATCCGCTAACATTAGAGATAAACGGCAAACCTCAGCAGCAAAAGTGTCTACCTCTATAGCAGTGAGTCGATCTCTCAGGTATTTATGTCTTTCCTCGTCACTCAATGATACTGGTAGCAGTTCACGAAGCCGGCGGAGGGCAGCAACCAAAAAAACCCCGTGCCCGGCGAATGGTTCTATAATGAATCGTTCGTGCTCCAATAAAGATTCAAAGGGAAGGCGGTCAACCATAAGCTCTGCTATAATTGATGGAGTGCTGTGAACACCGAATCGCTTACGTGTTTCCTTTCGTATTAAAGTATTTTCATAAATAAACGCCAGGTCATCCACAGAAATGTTTTGAAAGTTAAAAGCGTTTTGGAATCTATCCCATATAATCTGCTGTGTATTGGGTTCATCAAGAATCTTTTGCATGCCAGGCACTGTAAGCTCATAAAATCTTTGAATTTCCTGTATTATGGTATTTGCCTGGGGAACAGCCCAGTTACCGGGATGTTTCTTATCTTTGAAAATCTTAGCGGCAAGAAACCGGAAAACCAGGCGAAACAGCAAGGTCTCATCGGGCTTGCCAGAGGTGACTTCCTTATGAGTAATTAGGGCTTCCTTAAGTATATTCCTTAGCAAACGATCCAATTTACCGTGAATCATACCCTTCAGAGCTGGAAGAAGACCTATATCGACAAAATCGAGCTGAGTGGGGGTTGTTATTTGTGTGATAGCTTTGGCGCGGAAAATTGTATCAGGAGCCCACTTTTCCCTGTTGACCTCAAATGCTCTGTGAATATCGCGGACTGAAATGGATTCTATGAAGCGGGCCTGGCCAGAAGCCTCAACACTGTAACGGACAAGCCGATCCTTAAACACTTCAAAAAACATCGGGGCTCCAAGGGTTCCGTATCCTGAAACATGCCGCGGTCCCGATTGGCCATTCGCAGTCAGTACACCGATGCAGGCATTACGATATGATGGTGGCCATTGAGCAAATGCTGCCAATGGAACATTAAGATCTTTCGTGCCTGAAACGGATGCATCATCAAAGACATAATCTTCCTGTAACAGATTCCCTGCATAACCTAATCGATTTAACTCACTGCGAACTGCGTGCAAAACATTCATGGTATTTGCGTTTGCTCATCCTTCATTTTGCAATCTATCTATGCAGGATTGACATTGCCTTTCTATTTCTTGAAATATCTCTCGTTTTTGCAAGAGTATTATCTGTTCCTTGCAAATTTATTATTTCAGCCCCAATCTGTTCCGTGTCAAAACGAAAATAGCGCTGTTTCGTTAAGGCGCTGAAGTATTTCCCTTTCTCAAAAACAATCATATCCATTCCATCGGTATAGATAATCAATCTGGAAATGTACTCATCATCCGGTAGCATGACAGATAGATTTTTTATCCCTTCTCTTACTTTTTGAAGGCTTAACCCATTTTTTTTTAACGAAACCAATACACGTAGTTTGACAATGTCTTTAAAAGAATAAAAAGAGAATTTACCATCTCTTCTCGGAGAAACAAGATTAATCCTGACCCAATATTTTAGCTGATTTAGTGTCGCTCCAGTTAATTTCCAAACCAAATTTGTTGGATAAATTTTCTTCATTTTATTTTTAGTTGAAAAAAGTTAATTTTTAAACTTATTTTCAACCTATATAGGTATAAAAATTGCGAAAATCAAGATAAAACTGAAAATTATAAATCGAGGCAACGTGAGTGAATATCAATATTACGAATTTCAGGATATTGATAAGCCGTTATATGATTGGGAGAAGGGAGAAGGTTGGCTTTCATCCTTGATTTCATTGATTTCATTACGATCAGATATCATTACAAAAAAGAGGACCGTCATGACGGCAGAACTTTAGGCTCTCAAATTATGAGTTGTTTGTGAAAAATATTGCTTAGTGAAGAACCAGTCCTGATGGAAGAGTTTCACCGAAAATGGCATTTTCTTCACTTTTAGCCATTGGAACTACATCTTCTAAGTATTTTATATGAGGGGCTAAAATATCATATTGATTCATCCAGTCTATTATGATGTCTGTAATTGATGAATCAAGGTCTCTCATTCGATCACCGGTTTTGCGGGCCAGTTGAGCGATTGCCATCCCAACCGGTTTTGGATTGCGCCATGTCTTAGACAGTATTTCTTCAATCCATGAAGATATTTCTTCAGAAGGTATTACCCTGTCAACAGGACCATAAAGAAGTTCACGAGCGCCTATTCGCGAAAGAGACCATAAATGCTGGGGTTTGCATTTTTTGGGTTTAATCTCTGAAAGAAGCATACGTCCCCATTGAATCTTGTCTTTTACCAGGAGCCTTTCCATATTTGCAACCGCCATCCAGATTTCCAGACGCTCCTGGTGCGGTATCCTGCTCTTTGTTCCTTTCTTAGGCATTATAATGGGAGCAAGTTCCTGGATAAACTGTCTTTGCTGCCCTGCGCTAAGCCCTCCTGCCACTCTTCTCCACAATATCCACCATTCAGAACATACCTGTGCATTTTTTGAATGAATAGTACCATGCTTATGAATCTTCCATAAACTCTTTACCCTATACTCATCAAAACCATCTCCAAATCCCGGCCTCATGCAAAATCCGGTCAGATTAAGCCACCTGCTTTCATGTTCAGGCCCGAAAGTGCGAGTTTCAACAAGTTTAATCAGCTCGTCGGAAATTCTCCGAATAAATCCAAGCGGCCATCTTTCCCTGGATCTTCCGACTTTTTTTGTTATAACTTTACTTAAATTTTTAAGCGCACTGCTATCTGTTCTGTCTGAAAAAATACTTCCAACATATGAACAAACTTCATCCACAATAGAGTCTTCAAATATTTCTTTGTCAGTGATATCTACCGGTGTTAATGCATCCCGCAATTGAAACTGCATTTTCCAGCGATGATTGCTTATCAGAGAACAACACCAGAGAGCAAGTGTGCCCATTTCAGTATAATCTGATTCAATATGAACGGGAATCCTTGTTTTAACGCCCTTTTTTCCATACTGAACAACTGTTTGTATGGGCGGAAGGCAAGTCAAAGAATCGTCTATTTCAACAAGGTCGCCGCGTCTGTCTCCTGAACGAAAGCTTGAGCTGTAAATATCAAAACTAACCGGCTGATTTGCAAGAACCTCAAATTTTTTATCCTTCAGCTCAATAGTTGTGCCCTCCTCAAGACCGCGTTCTACCAGACAAACAGCAAATTTTTTATCAGTCTTTTTTGGCAACCCTTCAATAGTATCTGACTCCTTTTTTGAAACACCCAGATAATAAGCTCTTGCACTTCCACTTCCAACCCGCACTCCCTTTCCAATCTTAACAAGGCCATAGTATGATGCACCAAGCGCAACAGAAAGATCAGGATCCGTATTTTCCAATACTCGAGGAAAATCAGAAGAAAAAGAAGATTTTTTTTCATTATTCGACGTTCGATGTTGGACGTTCGACCTGCCCGCAATGCCTTTGGGTTGGCTTGGTAGAAGGTCCTCGTGTCTCGGTCCAACGACAATTATCGTTTGTGATGCATGGCAGGCGGGTGTTCGACGTTCATCTTTTAATTTGTTCTTAAACCAGTAACGTATGGCTGCTCTTATTCTTTCTTGAATAACAGCAGGTTTTAATGATCCGCCATTAAAGAGGATAAGATCAGGAGCATGATCTTGTCTGTTTAATACTTTTATAACATCCTCTTTATGTTTATCCAGGAAATAACCCAGATGCCTTGTTATGGCCGGCTCTTGTTCATATGGAAGACCGAATTCAGTTATTCCTTCCCTGATATTTATTTTCTTTATGTCTTTTGGATCAGCAAGCGGGAAAAAACCTTCCAACACTGTTTTCTCAATCTCTTTACGCCCGAGTTCTGCTGAAACCGTTCCCGCAATAAGCTTGCTGCCCTCCCCCATTAATGTAATTTTTTCTGATTCCGTATCTTTGTTTAAAATATTTTCCTTGGCCTTTCTGCACTGATGGCATAGAGTTCTCCACCTGTCCCCGCTTAAAGATATTCTTTTTTTGGAAAAACGCTGTTCTATATTGCTTGCAAGCGCAAGATCAACATTGTCACCTCCGAGGATTAAATGATCTCCAACCGCTATCCTCTCGAACCTGGGGCTTCCATCCACCTCTCTCAAAGTTATCAGTGTAAAATCAGTGGTCCCGCCCCCAACATCGCAAACAAGAATAAGCTCATTTGGATTTACAAATTTATTCCAGTTATGCTCATGACGAATCAACCAGCTATAAAAAGCCGCAAGAGGTTCTTCCAGTAAAGTTACATTGCTTAAACCCGCCATTGATGCAGCTTCAACTGTAAGATCACGTGCAACTTCATCAAATGAGGCAGGCACAGTTATAATTATTATCTGGTTTTCAAGATATAGATCTTCATCATCGCCTTTTGAGCTGTTCCACGCTTTTTTTATATGTTTCAGGTATGATGCGGTAGCCTCAACAGGTGAAATTTTGAATACCTCATCACCTGCTCCCCAGGGAAGAATCCGGGCTTTTCTATCCACATTATTGTGGCAAAGCCAGCTTTTTGCAGATGATACAAGTCTGCCCGGTACTTTTGCCCCATGATCTCTTGCAAAAGCTCCGACAAAGTTTTTTCCACTGCTTATCCATGGAAGTGATACAGCCTCCTCTGAAATATCATACTTCCCCGGGATATAGAGAAATGATGGTAAAACCGGAAGCTTGGAGACTTCTCCAAAACCTGTCAGTTGAGGAACTTTAAATATCTTTATTCGATACTTCTTTTTTGAATCCGCCAGAAGATCCACATAGGATACAGCAGAATTGGTAGTCCCTAAATCAATACCTATTATAAAATGTTTCTCAAGAAGGTCCAAAATTTTCTTTCTCCCTGACATTGAACTCCAGTTTCCATCTGCGGTCATCCTCCCTGGCAACACACCATAATTCAAGAGTTCCGACTTCTGTTATATCTATTTCGAGGTTAACAGGAATAGAGCTGCCATAATCTCCATCAAGCGTGGTCTCAATTGTTGCTATTTCATTAATTTCATCTTCCCAGTCATCAATAATTGTACCTAATGAATCTTCAGTTCTTAATGCTGAGCCTAAAAAGTCAAATTTTACAGGTTCACCTACCACTATAATAAATTCCTGATTTTCAAGTTTTGCTTTGGTCCCTTCCTCCATACCAAAAGGCGCAACACAAAGTGCCCTTGTTGGAGCAGGTATACCTGGTACTGCTAGCATTGATGCAGCAATACCAATGTAGTATGATTGGCCAAGACCGCTTCGAATGCGTATGCCCTCTCCGCGCCTTGCCAGGCCATAATAAACAGCCCCCCTTGCAACAGACAAATCAAAGTCTTTTGTATCAATCTCTTTGATAGATGAGGAGCTTCCATATCCAGCCCAGGATGATAATACTTCCTTTATGCGTTTTTTTATAGGATCAGCTTTCATAACGCCGCCGTTAAAAAGGATGGCATTCGGCAACCTGTTACTTTCACCATCAATTTTATGCCTGCCAAGAAAATGTGCAAGGTGATGCGTGATTGCAGGGTCTGCTTCATACAAAAGGCCAATCTCCTTTAGACCTGTCTTTTGATTTGTTATTGGCTCGGCAGTTATCTCACACTGTGGAAAAAAACCGTCAAGAATAAGCTGCTGCACTTCATTCATTGAAAGTTCTGTCTTGATTGTACCACCTATCAAGCTGCTTCCCCTGCCCAGTATTGTCACAGGATAGTTCTTTTTTTCAGGATCAGATAATATATTTTCCTTTGCTTTGCGGCAACTGTGCCAAAGACCACGCATCTGCCATGAATCGAGTTTAGTGCCTTTTTCAGCCATCTGTCTTGAAACGGAATACGCAAGGGCCAGATCCATGTTATCACCTCCAACAAGAAGATGATCACCGACAGCTATTCTTTCCAGTAAAAGCTCACCATCATTATCAGAGACGTTGATAAGGCTGAAATCACTTGTGCCTCCGCCGATATCGCAAACAAGGACAAGGTCTCCCTCTTTAATACTATCTCTCCATTGATTACCTGAAGATTCGATCCATGCATAAAATGCAGCCTGGGGTTCTTCAAGCAAAGTAACATTTGATAGACCTGCAAGACTTGCTGCTTTTACAGTAAATTCTCTTGCAACAGCATCAAACGAAGCAGGAACAGTTAAAAAAATTTCCTGATTTTGAATTAATAATTTTTCATCATCCCCAGCTATTATGTTATTCCATGCATCGTGAATATGCCGCAATATGGCTGCTGAAGCCTCAACCGGCGAAAGCTTTGGCTGTTTGTCCCCACCTCCCCATGGAAGAACCGGCTTATTCCTGTCAATCATTGTATTGCAAAGCCAGGATTTGGATGAAGAAATCAGGCGGCCCGGGATTTCCGCACCTCTATCTCTGGCATGCTCGCCAACAACATAATGAGTTTCATTATCCCATGGCAGATTAAGCGCCTCATCCCTATCATCATTTTTTTCGTTCATAAGAATAAAGGAAGGCAGGATTTCTCTTTTCTCTACTGTTCCCGGGCCTGTTAACTGAGGGATCTTAAGTATCTTTATATCGGAAGGTTCACCCTTAGTAATATTAGCTTCAGTATAAGCTGCAACACTATTGGTTGTGCCTAAATCTATCCCAATTATATAAACCGGTTCAGACAATATAAAACTCCTTATTATTGCTATTTAGTGCCTGAACAAAAACCCCTGGTTCCGAGCGGTCATCCCCCTTGTTTCCAAGAAATTGCTTCGGTCATGCTTCCCTCGCAATAACAAAAAAAGTGCAATTAGGAGGATTTTCGTTCAGACACTATTTATAAAAGGTAACCGTACACTTCAGACCAGCCGGCAATCCGTATTCAGGATTGGGCAGTTCCAGACGCACACCGAATGTGCCGCTGGCAGCATCCACGACTTGATCAACGATCTTTACCCTGGCTTTATAAACGCGTTCTACCGGTTTCTCCGGCGTTACTTCAGCGCGCATACCGATTTTGATTGTGCCCAACAGTTCCACGGGAGCAAAAATTTCAACATAGAGCGGATGAATCTGGGCCAGTTTTAAAATTGGTTGATTTTCAACGTACTCACCAGGAAAAAGGAATCGTTCCATCACCACTCCTGCAATCGGACTGTAGATGGTCATGCGCTTGACCACCTCAATCGAACGTTTTAATTCCAGCTCGGCAAGACGGATGTTTTCTCTCGCTTCTTCCATGGCAATCAACGCCAGCTTGCTATTGGTCCTGGCTTCATCCATCTCTTCGAATGGAATCACTTTTTTCTTGTACAATTCCTCATACCGCTTCTGCCTGCGCAGACTAAAATCCACCTGTGCATGCTTTTCTTTAATGGTGGCCTTCATCTCGCTACGAAAACGAGCAAGTTCCATAGAGGCCCTCTCGACTTTAGAACGTAACCGGACCAGCACCTGACCTTTTTTGACCGTGTCTCCCCGTTCTACATCCACTGTTTCAAGGATTCCGGTAACACTGCTGCCGACATTAACAACCATGGAAGGTTCTATCAAACCATCAAGCACAATGGGCTCTGCACCCGCCAACCCAGCCGGCACCGCAATTATCAACAAATAGAGTATAACGCCAAATACAACACCGCGTACCAACTTCATTTACACATCCTCTCCTTTACTCGGAACGACCCGAAAATGCAAGTGAGTCGCTTATTTGCTCATCCATTTTAAGTAAATCGTGTCGCATACGGGCGTGCAGTCTTTCCGCTTTGCGCTGCGCCCGATAAAACAACAATTTGCCGAGCATCCGCCCGCCGGAACCGCCCGGAAATTTGAGAAGAGCAGATGCCATCCACCGCAACAATTTGCCGGTATAAACGTCAACAAGCTCGTCCTCAAGGGAAACTATGGCCTCAGTACTCCCTGGATCTCCCTGTCGCCCGCAGCGCCCAAAAAGCTGGCGGTCTATGCGACGAGTATCATGTCTTTCAGTCGCGATGACATGCAGCCCTCCTTCCTCGGCCACCCCGGGAGCAAGCTTGATATCCGTACCACGTCCCGCCATATTCGTAGCCACCGTAATACGCCTGTAATCACCTGCCCTGGCAATTATCTCAGCCTCCTCCCTGTCCTGCCTGGCATTCAACACACTGTGCGGCAGGCCAGCGTCTCCCAGAAGCTTGTCCAGATGTTCCGACGCCTCAACCGAACGCGTGCCCACCAGCACCGGGCGGCCTTTTTGATTGATTGCGGCAATGGTTTTTACAATTGTTTCCCATTTCCGCCCGGCAGTATCATAGACACGATCCGGCAGAAACCGTCTTCGCATGGGCTTATTGGTAGGAATAGTCACCACCCGTAAACGATAAATCGACCAGAGTTCTCCGGCCACCTCACAGGCGGTGCCGGTCATGCCGGCCAACCCCAGGTAACGCCTGAAAAAACGCTGATAACTGATACGGGCCAGGGTTTCCTTGCGCTTGGTAATGTCACACCCTTCTTTAACCTCAATTAACTGATGCAAACCGCTCTCCCAGGAACGGTCGGCCATCAGCCGGCCGGTGTATTCGTCGATAATCTGAACCTTTCCGTCCTTGACCAGATAGTGTTTGTCTCGGTCGAAGAGGAACAGGGCTGTCAACGCCTGACGCACCAGTTCCTGGCGCTGAGCGTAATTAAGGGGTTGATCCAGATCCGGCCAAACGTCGTCGGTAATGCGCTTTTTTCCGCAATTATTCAGTTCAACGGTTCTCTCACCGGATACGACAAAATCTTTTCCCTGCTCGAGTCTTTTAGCCATAGTTAGTGCCTGTTGATACACACCCGAATTATAAAATCCGTCTGCTTCCGATGATATGATCAGCGGCGTACGGGCTTCATCCACCAGAACACTGTCAGCCTCATCAATAATGGCAAAACGCAGCCCGCGCATAGTAAGTTGGTTAGCCCGGGAGTTTTCGCCGTACAACTGCTCAAGCTGGAGTCGAATCGGGCTGGGGCGGTCCCAGAGTATGATCCGATCTCGCAGATAATCAAAGGCCACTTCCTTGTTCGTACAGTAGGTCACATCACAGCCGTAAGCATTGTGACGAGCGTTGGAATCCATACCGTGAATGATAGCCCCTACAGTAATGCCAAGTGCTCTGTAAATCGGTCCCATCCAGTCGGCGTCCCGCTTGGCAAGGTAGTCATTGACGGTGATAATGTGTACGGGAACGCCTCCAAGGGCCAGGGTACAGGCAGGCAGCGTAGCGGTCAGGGTTTTGCCTTCTCCGGTTTCCATTTCCGCCACCATTCCGCTGAGTAAAGCCGCCCCGCCCATCAACTGAACATCCATGTGCCGCAAATCTACGGTTCGCCCGGCAACTTCACGCACCATAGCAAAAGCATGGGCCACCAGGTCCTGCCTGTAGCCTTGCCGTCTCAGGCTCTGCCCCAGGTTCCGGCAGGCTTCCATAATTTGCTCATTACTGAATTTCTCGACTTCAGGAGCACAACCATTGACAGCCTCAACAATCCATTTGAAACGACCCGCTCGGGGTCGCAGCCAGGGCGCAAAAAATCCGCCCACGGCAGCGCCAAATTGATCTGCTTTTTTCAGACGCGGTTCTTCGCGCTCCGGATAGATTTTATTGCTAATGCTGTGTTTGATTTTGACGCTATACATTAAATCTTCTTAAAAACAATTGTCTGATCAACCGGTACCAGCGATACACCAGCGGTTCCCGGCCATGGTCAAAGCGTACATAGACCCGTCCGCCTATATTGTACAACGCTTCCGGTGGCGGCAACACGATATCAAACAAAAACACCTTCTGAAACGCTTTAATACCCTGCATATCCCGCGGATCAATGGCGATTTCGCCGCCCCCCTCCTGGCTGAGTGTACGGCTTGGCAACTGATCCGTAGCAGCAGGAACCTCGCGCAGGAGTCGAGCCGGCATTTTGCGGGAAATCTTTTCCGGAAATCGCACCTTCACATCCAGGGTTTTCTGACGTACAAAATCGACGTCAGCCTGATTCACAACTACCCGGGCGATCATGGCCGAGCGGTTCAGCACATAGCCCAACAGTTCCCCCCGCTGCACAAACTTACCTTCAAGGTTCTCAGCCATCGGTATCACGATTTTGCCGCGGGCAGCGCTACGAATAATCAGATCATCGACCCGCTGCCGTGTGTCTTGCAACTCGGCTTCAACCTGGCAGATCTCCTCCCTGGTAACTTCCGCCTTAACCCGGTCTGACAGAATCTGGGTGTCATAGAGGGCGTTTAATTCCTGCATACGCGCTTCCAGCACCCGAATTTCGGCCGGCAAAAACGGGTCGGAGCATTCGATAACCGGAATTCCGGCATCGATGTGGCTGCCCTGAGCAACCGTCAGCCTATCCACAAAACTATCTATACCGGCGCGCACAAATGCACGCTCAGGAATCCATATAACCCCTTGCGCACGGGTGCCAAGGGGAACAGGAACAAAAGTGACAAGAGCAACAATAGCAATCAGAAACAGGACACTGGCTGTAACAGCCCAGGAACGCCTGCGACGCAATTTCGGAGAAGTGAACAAAAATCGCACGATTTTACCCAGGGGCATGACAAACATGTTAAAAATCCCCCAGCAGGCAAATAGCACACCAATAAAGAAAAATTTGCCGGCAATGAACAGGATAATACTGGTGAAAATAAAAATCCGGTAAAAGAACGCCGCAATGGTGTAAATCACAAACCAGACACGTTCACCGGGCACGGAAAATGGTGGTTCAACATCTTTTGCTCTGAGCAGATAGCGCTGGAACATGTAGCCAATGTATTTGATCCCGCGCTGGGCCAGGTTAGGTATCTCCAGAAAATCGGCAAGAATATAGTAAGCATCATAACGCAAAAGCGGGTTGCCGTTAAAGAGCAGTGTCGACACACCGGCAATGAGGATTATGTTAAACGCCACCGCCCTGAACGGTCCCGGCTCGATGCCGGTCCAGAGAAAAAGGGCCAGGGCAGCAATAAAAACTTCCACGACCATCCCTGCGGCCCCCACCAGCACCCGCTCCCGCTTGTTGCGAAACGCTGATGCAGCCGAAGCGTCCACGTACGGAATCGGGGTAAATACCAGCAGCATGATGCCCATTTCGTGCACTTCCCCGCCCCACACCTTCACCGCAAAAGCGTGACCAAACTCGTGAAAGGCTTTCAAAAAGGGAAAGACCAGCCAGAGGATCACCAGGTTGCCGGGCGCTAGAATGCGGTCGGTGATGTTTTCGGTCAACTCCGACCAGTGCACACCAGCCAGAAAAATACCATACCCCACCACAATTAGCCATATGACGGCCCCTGCCCAACTGAACACAGGTCGTACCAGCGGCAAAAAAAAAGCCAGAATCCGCTCCGGATCAAGTAGCGGAAAACGCATAAACAGCGGACTGCGCAAATTCTGCTTCCACTTGCCGTAGCGCTGCTTTTCAAAACGTTTGAGCATTTCAGCAGTGTCAGGCAAAACGTCCGTCTGCAGGGCATTGACCGCGTGTAATTGGCTCAAAAGACGGATCACCTCTTCCTGGGTCGGAGCATCTTCCCCCAATCGCGCACGGCCTGCCTCCCAGAGTTCCTGTACGCTGTGTTTGCCGTCCATCAGCCCGATCAGCAGGTAGGCAGCCGGGGTAAACCTCTGAAAACGACCTGAAGCATGGTCCTGCAGCACATACCACAGTTCCCCGCGGTAATGATGGCGGTGAATCTCCACGTGACTCCGCAAGCGCGGATTTAAAGACGCCACACGGTACCAGGATGGACTGAATAGGGACTCAGACATGTTTGTGCTTAACCTCTACGGGAACCATCGCCACATTTGCAACCGCAGCCAATCTATAGCCTTGTGGGTCCAAACCCAGATCAGCTTGCGGCGGTCGATGGTGATCTTGCCAATACCTTCCATACCAGGTCGTAAATGCGACTGGGACTGCACCATATGGCCCTCTACCCGAAAGTAGTTGCGGCCTTCTTTGGCAATTGATACTGGTGTAATCTTTTCCACCACAAAAGGAAATGCCTTGCCGGGCATTGAGGGCAGCACCAGATCGCTTTTCTGTCCCACAACAATTGCGCTAATATCCAGTTCATCCACCTCAACGATCACCCGGTATTTATTTAGAGGAGCCACTTCGAACAACACCTCGCCACGTTCCACAGGCGCTCCGAGAGACTGGCTCAAGTCGCCGCTCATAACTACCCCGTCAAATGGTGCAATAATCCTGCACCGCGCCATTTGTTCATCTATCAGGGACATCTGTGCGGCGGCCTGTTCGATCCTGGCCATTAAAATATGAATCTGCGCCCGGTCATGTTTTGCCAAGGCTTCGTCATACTGCCTGGAATTTTGTTGTTTTTCGGTAAACCACTTAATACGTTCGAGCTTAAGATCCCGATCGTCCAGCAGGCCCAGCATGTCTCCTTCCGTCACTATATCACCGGGGCGGGCAGGCGCTTCCTTGATGTAGCCATTAAAAGGCGCTGCCAGCGCACGCTGCACCTCCCCTTCTATAACGGTCGGGGCTGTTACACGATAGTCAACCTCAAAAAACGCAAAAAAAACAGTCAACGCTATAAGAGCCATCACCACCAGCTTGCGGACCAAAAAGCCCGGACCCAAGAGTCTTTTTAACTGCCGGGACAACGAACCGGCTGCCTTGCGAATCAGCCAGCGCTCTTCCATCTGTTTGGCATGCAGAAGCGGGCCCACTACTGCCCCGATGGTTTCGCACAGCTCCACAGTTGCCGGATCAAAGGGTTTATCCGCAGGACGCTCAAGCGTCAGCCCCCCAATCGGTTTTTCTTTAACCGCCAGCAAAACAGTGCATATTGCACCGGAACCATGCTGCCGTATGAGTTCAGCGTGGGCGCGAGTAGCAAGGGGGATTGTTTCAGGCTGGGCCGGATAAACAACCACAGCCTGCTGATCAATGGCTTCATCCATGGCCGCTTCGATGGCCCGCACCAGGTTGGTCTGCTTCCCGAAGTCGGCACTGTGGGAAACTGCAGTAACCTTTGTGTGTCGCCCGGAAAAAAACCCAATACTCACCCGGTCGCATTCCAAACTATTTGCCATGCGGGTAACAAACGCCATGGCTGCCTCATGGAAACGTTCGTTTTCAACAGCGCTGGCCAACAGATCAAGCACTGTCTGCAAGCGTTCGCTGACCTCATCCGATGTTGCCGCCTGTGTCCGTCGGATCAGAATCTCCAGCCAGGCTGCCCCCCAGTGGAGTTGCCGCATAATATTTTGAACCGCAGTGCGGTCGTGCTCGTCAACTCCCAGGACAACGGTACCGTGGATTTTACCCACAATCTCGATTGGATAGGCAATATGAAAATTCTCGGGAAAATGATTTTTAGAGGCGGGGTCTGTGTCCTTTTCAATAAGAAGGCCGCGGCGCTCTTTGAGAGAGCGTTCCGCGGCCCCGGTAAGATGATGCATATTGAGACTGGCGTCCGGCCAGACGGCTACGGGTGTAAAAGGGCCACTGTCCGGATTTCCCAGAAGAATCATCGCACAGCACACTCCTTTGAGCATGCCACACTGCAAAGGCAGCCAGCTCTGGCAAAATGCCCTGGGTGTAGTTGCCTCGACAAACTGTTGCCAGGATAAATTTTCCGGGTTGGCAGCCCGGCCGTCTTTTAAGTCCTCTGGTTTTGTTTTGGGCTCCGGTTCTTTTTGCTCCATATTTGTTTCATATCAAACCCCTGGCCGTACGTCGAGGACTTTTCTATAAATTATTGTACCGTCGCACCCTCCGGCCGCCTGGCAATAACTTCCAGCTCACCATAGCGCTTTTCATAATCCTTAAGGATGTTATTTAGTAAAATAGCAAGCCGTTTGGCGGCAAAAGGACTCAAAACCATACGATCTGAGAGCTTAACCTTGACCTCTTCCTGGCCGGCATGCCAAGACTGGTTCATACCAAACAGAAGAACAATTTCCTCACGACCGCCAGCCACGTTGGCTACGTTGGCGTAAGCGCTACGCATATCAGAGTCATCCCACACAATTTTCGGCTGGCCTGCCGGCTGGTTGGGGCTGCCAATTGGGGCTCCGGTTTCTTTACCGCTCTTTTCATTTGCCATTCAAACCTCCTTTTCTGTCCTTGTTTTGTGCGTTAGTCATTTTCTTCATCGTCATCAAATGACCACTATCTTAATGTCATCCTTTGGATTAAATTTATTGTATCTTTTTCCGGCGCCATTTGTCAAGAACTCTGTCAGCCATGAGCTGCCATGTTTTGCTGCAATGCTTTTGGGGCTGGCCTGCTAAAAGTAGTTTACACCTTTAAGGGTAAAATACCTCAAAAAATTATGATCTGTGCGCATTCCAAATTCACCATGTCCTCTGATTCCCCCTGATGTCCTGAGTTACATTCCCCAAACCTTTATCCTCCTGTCCCTGTATTCCTCCTCCTGACAAAATATTTTCTCCTCCCAACTTTTCCCGGAATCTCTGTCGAATATTACGAGATGCCCTTTATCACTACCTGAACGGCTCATGTAATCCCACGTCTGCTGCAATCCTTTTTTTATGGTCATTTCTAATGAACCGTAAAGTATCTTTAGCTCTATAACTACCTTTTGTACTCCCGCAGGATACGGCCAGATTATCATGAGATCTGTCCTTTTTCGACCCAGAGCATATTCTCGCTCGATTCTGCCGCCACTGTTTACAATTCGCTGTAAAAAGGCCTGGAGCAAGAGTTGTGGCCCGGCCTCACTATATTGGAAACGGTCCAGCCAGTGCTCTGAGTGTTCCCTAAAAAATTGCTGAAAGGTTTCAAGAAGCCTGTTCGTGTCAAGGCAGCCGTTTCCCAGTATATACCATGCAGGAGACTGGCTGATAGTTAACTGAGTGGAATAGGTAAGGGCTCTGGGGATAATCTCCTGATAAATTTTATTGGCTATGTGCAACTCGCCCGTTGTGCCTATCAGTCCGAGGTCCTTCACATATAAAATATCATCGTCCGGTATCTGTTCCGGCTGTCCCCTTCCCGAAAGAATCGGTTCGATTACCCTTCTAACCCTTTCTTCTTGAAGTTTATCTATCAATTGATCAATGTGAGTCTCTCTTCTGCGGATGATGTTCTCCCTGGCCTGCACAATCATTTCCGGGGTAATGGGGCTGTTTCGGTCTCTCCCCTCCTTCATTTTGAAACAAGACTCATAGCCAAGAGCATTGACCAGCCAAGGTTGACCGGAAGTCAATTCCCATACAAGGTCAAGCGCACCGCTCATAAATAGTTGACCTGACTTCTCTGTATGCTGTTGATAGAGGACATCGACCTCTTCACGCAGAAAATCTCCCAGACGCAACGACTCGGCTTTGATGTTGAATGCGCTACCTCCGGTAATGACAGCCTTTTCCTTATCTGAATGAATGCGATAATCCCGAACATCCCTTACCCCGCAAAGAACAATGCTCTGGGGAAACAGGGCAGGACGTTTGGTATATCCGGCCCGCAACTGGCGCAACGTTGAAATCAGGGTATCACCAACCAGGGAATCAATCTCATCTATCAGCAACACCAATGGCTTGGGGCTTTGCTCTGACCAGAGAGTAAGTACCTCGTTTAAGGCTCCACCTTCTCCGCTTTGTTCAAACACATCTCGCCATATCTTTTTTACAAAAAGATCTCCCAGCGAGGTTCGCGCCATTGAAGCCATTTCATTCAAAATTGCGGTCATGCCACGGCTCACATCTTCCCTGGCAAACTGGCCTACCTCGACGTTAAAATAGAGGCACTGGTATTGCCCCTGCCGGTTCAGATAATCCATTAAAGCCAGCAGACAGGTAGTCTTTCCCGTCTGCCTCGGGGCATGTAGAACAAAATATTTTTCTTGCTCAATAAGGGATAAGACTTCTTCAAGATCGAGCCGTTTTAATGGTGGGAAGCAATAGTGCTTTTTATAATCAGTAGGTCCTGCTGTATTAAAAAATTGCATGATTAGTTCTCCGGGATTCTTATAAATTTGAATTTGTTTATATTTTTCCAACCCGAATGCGCATAGCTGTTATAGACTTTCAGATAATTAATTTCACTGCGTTATCAGTCGTCGACGTATAACTAATACGCCTTTCTCCTTCTGGCCTTGTGAAATTAATTATCTGAAAGTCTATAGCTGTCAATGTTGAAAAAGTGTAAACTACAAAATGAAGGATGCCCAAAAAACATTTACTTTTTCTCACAATAATAAGCATATTAAAAAAGGCAAGGCCATTTTGACCTTGCCTTTTTCTGTTAGGAGATTTGGTTTATTGTATAGTGGATGTTGGTGGTCTGGGAACTTGAATTTCCAGCTTGCCATATTGTGACTCGTAATTCTTCAGGACATTGTTGAGCAAAACGGCCAAACGTTTGGCAGCAAACGGACTCAAAACAATACGATCTGAGAGCTTAACCTTGACCTCTTCCTGTCCGGCATGCCAGGCCTGATTCATACCAAACAGAAGAACAATTTCCTCACGACCGCCGGCCACGTTAGCTACGTTGGCGTAAGCACTGCGCATATCAGAGTCATCCCACACAATTTTCGGCTGGCCGGCTGCCTGGTTGGGGCTGCCGGTTGGTGCTCCGGTTTCTTTACCGCTCTTTTCATTTGCCATTCAAATCTCCTTGTTTAAGCGTTATACGTTAGTCATTTTCTTCATCATCATCAAATACCACTATCTTAATGTCATCCTTTGGATCAAATTTATTATATTTTTTTCCAACACCATTTGTCAAGAACTCTGTCAGCCAGGAGCTGCCGTGTTTTACCGCGGCCACATGGGCAACCACCGCTTCTGCCTCGTTTATGGCTGCGTCCATGACTATTAGGCTGGCCAAATCTTCGGCTTCATTGACTTCCACAGAATCAGCATTATCAGCATTAATATAATCGTCAGCCAACTGCCGCACGCCTGCATCCAGTGTTTCGCTCATCAGGTCGTGCGTATCAGGATCAAGATCTTCAAGACCGAGCACATGACCCAGTTCGTGCATGACCACGGTCAGCAGATCCATATTATTATAAGCTGTGCTTGATGGATCCGCTGCCAGTTCACCTTCTTCATTATGCAGCGTGAATTCCAGGTCATCTTCGGAAGTGAAATCGACAAACCAGTCATATCCGGCAGCATTGATATCTATATAGACTGTATCGTCTATGGCCATGCCAAGGGCTGCGCCTGACAGGTCGGCGATGATGAAAGACACGTTATTCAGTTCGCTTAAAATCACATCATCAATTAGAGTGGATTCCGACCAGCGTGTGATTGCCTCTTCAATAATCGGGTCAAGTTCTGCGCAACTAAGTGAGTTCTCATCACTGACCGGATTCGTTGGTAAGGACGCAGCCATCAAGTATTCCGGTAATAGGAAAGCCGGGTCATCAGTCTTGATGGTGACTTCATCAAATGACCCTGTCCCGTATCTGGCGAACAAGCCGAAATCTCCGTCCACTGTCACAGCGTTGAAAACATAGCCCACCATGGCCTGGTAGTTCAACGGATCCGAATCAGCCTGCCTCAACGAAGCATTTACAGTAGATCCCTTCAGAGAAATTTCGAGTTCGTAATCCTCTCCTGCATCAATACTTGTATTGAACACAGCATCTTCCACCCACCCGCTCTTGGGTGTATAATGGCCGATGATGAGTTGATTACTCTCCGCGTTGACGCCGGCAAACTTGAAATTATCTGCTCCATAGTGGTCAAACAACACACCGGCTGTTTGCGTTGTATTCAAAGTGGTCTTGATACCCAATATGGACGATACCTGCAAACCGGACCCGGAATCCAGCCCCGCAAGATCAATCAGGCTCACAGCCGGGTCGCCGTTAACCGGTGTCCCGTCGTATCTGCCGTTATCAGATTCCCACTGGCCACTATTTGACTCAAAGCTGATTTGATTGTCTGTTTCAGGAAATTCCTCGGTGCCTTCAAAAGTGATCTCCGGCGGCAGTACCATGACCGCCATATTATCGAATGTGCCCCTGGAATTATCAGAGCCTAGTCCCACCATGCCGCTGTTCAAACCGTAAACATAACCGTCTGCATCTACCCGCGGAGCAAAGGTATGGCTAAAGAACTCATTATTATCAACAACTACGGTAACGTTGGTGCCGTTGATCGCAACAAGCATGTTGTAGTCCGTTCCGGGTTTAGCCTTAACGCCGGACTGCACATCCACGTTCCAGCCCTCAGTAGTACGATGCCCCATCTGAATTTTGTCAAGAGAAACATTGATTCCGGCAAATTTGAAGTCATATTCATGCTGGTAGTCAAAGATAACAAAAGCATTGGACTTCCATCCAGCGGTCGGCTTTACAGCATTGACAGTCGCCTGAAGCTCGAAGTATTGCGGCATCATTTCATCAACGTGAAATACGCTGACAGCATCGCCGCCCAAAGATTCAGCCGAAACGCTCAATGAACCGTTTTCAACTGTAAACACACCGCTGTCAGTAAAGAATCCCTCCATCTGTCCGGTGTTGAAGCTGGCCGAACGGAGCACATCCCGCTGGCCGCCGGCGATGTTGCCGGGTTGCGGATCATCAGGCGCCCCGGTTTGACCGTGCCAGTCAAAGTCTTTCTGCTTAACCAGGCCGAGTTCACCTTCGGGCTCACCGTTGCGGGCCGGGTCAGCGCCCGTATCATCAGCCCGGGTCGGATCAGCGCCATCGCTGGCAGACAAGTCATAGAGATAATCCATGAGCTGCGGCTGTAATGTCCTGCTCACCGTGCCCATACCAAATGGCGCAAAAGGCACAATATAGCTGTTGAATTCACCTGCCCAGTCAACGAGCCGGTCTCCGCCGGTATTGGCGATCAGAACGTCACGGCTGGCGCCGCCGTAAGCAATGTCTTCATAGGACGGGTGGGTGTCGGGCGCGTCGTTGGCACCGTCGTTTGTCTCATGGTTGTCATCCACGTTCAGCAGATCATTACCATAACCGCCGTAAAGGTGGTCTTTTCCTGTACCACCTACGAGCCAGTCGTTGCCGACATCGCCGAAGATCACGTCGTCCCCGTCGGTAAAGGCTTCCAAGCCGTCATGGATTCCGGCAGAGAGCCCCTCGGTGTGATCGAAGTTCAGCAGAAACTCCTTCGCATTTTCAAAATCAAGATCATCAGGTGTTACAAATTCGCCGACCGCGTTGACGTAAACCTTTGCCCAAGGATCGTACTCGTTGTATGCGCCAAACTCTCCTGCTCTGCCAAAATCGCCAAATCTTAAAACATTGCCAGTGTTAAAGGGATTGTCGTAGAACTCAAGCAACG
>Ga0255429_1051_pt1 | contig 25664 bp, 15 predicted proteins | sample ANMaggSeSYBR02H9_FD_182636 | JGI IMG/M metagenome (GOLD analysis project Ga0255429, IMG submission 182636) | Sediment cell enrichment communities from methane seep in Santa Monica Basin, California, United Staets - ANME aggregate JGI... | ecosystem: Environmental > Aquatic > Marine > Cold seeps >... | reverse complement strand
AGATGTGGTATAATTTGTTATCGGTATTACTTTTGCTGTTACGTCTTCTTTGAAGGTCTCGAACAGAAAAAAAGAAATCAGCATGCAGTAGTAAAATGCGGAGTTTTGACCGAATCGAAGGAATTAGATTTTAAACTGGCGGCTTAATCCTACCCGCACAGCTTGAATTTTTTTAAAAGCTTTTTTTAAAGCACGCATTTTTTTTAAAATTATTAAGAGGATCTTCCTATCTTCATTATTTTAATAAATAACAACTAATAATTACATGCACGTAGTACTTGGCGATATAATTCGGTGTAAAACTATATCCAAAAAATAAAAAGCCCGTCTCACCTGCCGACATATATATACAACGTTTCACTCACGGCTGCCACACAGTTGTATAGAAACGCTATTCTTGGTATTATAAAAAAGCTTTGTTGCGACATAGTCAGTATATGTCATGCTATTTTGCATAACAAAAAATATCAAGCTTTTTCGCCTTTTATTTACTTTTGTTGTGAGTATCGGAAAAGAACGCTAACCCGGATAATGAGGGAGAGAGTCTACGTTTGACCCTTGGGGATTCCCATTAAGAGTCAAACGTAGACTCCCCTATTCTTTTTTATTGAACAAAGGAAGTATTTACTCCTTATAATCTGTTGCTTTCACAACCGGCTTCACGGTTTATTATATTTTTGACATGAATAGCTCATATCTGTTGCGCACTGGATTTGTTTGCATTAGGATGACCCCAGTTTTTTACTTACTACTTACAAAGGCCAGGTTACCTTGCCCACTGGTGATAGCGAACCTTACGATGTAATATGAGAGAAAGAAAAGATGCATGAACGAAAACATATAACAGTTGCAACCTTAGTGGTGGTGATACTTGCATTGGGTCTGTTTTTAACATGGTTTACATGGAATCTTACGAGCCGCAAATTATCTGAGGATGCGTTAGAGCAGGCTATGCTCGTGGCTCGATCGATTAACCCTGAACGATTGCAAAGTTTAAAAGGCAATAAAGCCGACTTAAATTCACCGGATTATCTCCGAATTAAAGATCAATTAACCCAAATTCGTCAGGCCTATAGAGCATGCCGTTTTCTCTACCTGATGGGGCGTAAAAGCGATGGGACTGTTTTTTTCTTTGTGGATTCCCATCCACAGGATTCCAAGGACTATGCGCCTCCTGGACTTATTTACGAGGAGGTGTCAAACGAATACCTGTATGTATTTGATACCGGAAAAGAGTGTACAGTTGGACCGATTAAGGATCGCTGGGGTACTCTGATAACCAGTTTGGTCCCAATCTATGCTTACGAAACAAACGAATTGATTGCTGTACTGGGTCTGGATATTACAGCCAGGGATTGGAATAAAAAGATCATATTACAGTGTTTGCTACCGGCAGGTCTAACTATATTTATAATGCTTCTCACTATCTTCCTCTTTATACTTAACCGAGATCGACAAATCATTAAGATGCAATATGATAAAAAACACCAAATTGCCACAGAACTGCAACAGACTTTGCAACACGTTAAAAGACTCCAGGGGATACTGCCTATTTGTGTAAAATGTAAAAAAATAAGAGATGATAAAGGATATTGGAACAGGATTGAATCATACATCAGTGAGCACTCTGAAGCTGATTTCAGCCATGGTATTTGCCCTGAATGTGCCAAGAAACTTTACCCTGATTACATTGATGATGAGTAGAAAAACACATGTGTCAAAGGGTCTTTTTACTCTTGAGCGAATTTCAACCTCAAGGGCGTCGCGATAATATTTTTCTGCAAGCTCGTATTCCTGCTTATTGAAGCCAAATTATCCGATGATCATGCAGCAAAGAGTCTGATAAAATTTCAAAAGATTCTCAATATCCCGGCAGTTCAGCTTGTCAATAAAAGCGGTATCTGCAAACTTGTTTCCAATAATAATTTGAAAATAATGATAATCAGTGCAGATCACTGGCTATCATTGCTGCCGTAATGGGATATACTAAATTCTAAAAAGGTTTAGAGGACTTTCTTTGATCTTCTGGTTTGCCTCTTTTAATTTCTCTTCACTGGATATTACTGCTACAGCCTGTTTTTTTTCTTCCTGATTAAAATATTTTTCTGCAACTTTTAATACCTGATTGCGCTTTAATGAAAGAAGATTTGTTTTGAAACGTTTTCGAGCATCATCCGACAATGAAATCAGCTTTCTGTAAAATGCTTTTCTTGCAGCAGGGCCTGGAGGATGGGGTTTATCTATCTCAGAGCATATTTGAAGGATCGCTTCTTTGATGTCTTCATCACTGTAGTCTCCTGATTTAATGAATGTCATCGAGTCATCATATACTTTCAGAGTAGATACTATATGCGGATCTCTGTAAGAACAGAAGGAGAAAACGCCGTTTTCTGAGTTATATATTGAAAAACCGCCGTATGCGCCGCCTTTTTCTCGAATTTCCCTGTGCAGATACAGCGACCTGAGCAGCTTGCTGATTACAGACAAAGCAGGTGCATCTTCATGCTCCATGCGCACAGTTTTAAATGCAAGGGATACAAATGAGACGGCAGAGTTTGTACTCCAGCCTTCCCTGATAATTTCATCATTAAGGTTTATTTCAGGGGAAATAAAACCATTTGATGGTTTTGCAGATGATGACCTTTCATCAAGTCCTTTTTGTATTGATACAGCATAAGAAGATGCACTTGAAAGAGCGTTGTCTTCTCCAATCAAAGCAATTTTGAAATTATTACTAACTAAAATATTTTTTCCTATAGATGACAGATCGTCGGAAACAGATTCAAGTTTGTTATTGGTAAAATCGTCGGTTATATTCTTAATGGTCTGTAACTGGTGGATACCGTGCCAGGTTTCGCTTAAAGCGCAGGTAGTTGAAAAATTTCTTGAGGCAAGAGAAATAGCCAATCTATGACCATTGTGAACTATCATGGATTCCATGTTTGCTCTGTATTCAAGCAAAAGGCTTTTTAATCTATCCAGATCAGAGAAATCGAATTCATATAAAAGTTCTTTGATTATTTCAAACATCCTGCTTTGGTTTCTGACGAGACATTTCCCGTTGAATGTCATAAATGGTATGCAGTCACCTGTCCCTTCAAAATTGGTGCGCGCATGAGCTGATAAACCGATTCCGCCCGTATATGCATCAATCAGCCGCGCTAAATCCGTATATGCTCTTGATTTTGTACCGGTTTTGGAGAAAGCATAGCAAAAAAAGGGTACAAGAGGAAGCATCTGATTTTGCAAAGTGCCTGCGCCTGCTGCTGAAGAGAAGTAAAAAATGCCGTAGGTAGGCTGATTATAACAAGATGCAGCATCCCTGCAATATGTTGTAGATTCATGTACAGTTTGAATATAGGGCTGGATATCTTCAATTTCTAACGTTGGGAGACAGGAAACATCTTCTTTTTCTTCCTGCAGTTTCTTTAAGGCATCAGCATCTTCATTTATTTTTTCAATATCTGATTGTGTTAAGCCGGCTCTTATAACTTCAAGTTCTTCTGTAACCCGTTCTTTTTCTTTTTCTTCCATCATCTGGTCAGGAGCAAGAGTGAGAAGCACTCTATGAGAATTATTTATAAAATACTTTTTTATGCGGTTCTCGAACAGATGGCCTTTAGAAAGCTCATCACGAAGTCTGCGAAGATCTGCATCAAATTGCAGAACCCTTTCGGGCTTGCCTCCGTGAAGCCAGTTACCGGAAAAAGTTAAAAGTAAGCGAAGACCATAAGGGTAAGGAACGTTTGTTATTTCTTTGCGATGAAATTCAATCTGATGAATAGCTGACTCTATAAGTTTATTATCGACTCCTTTGGTTGCGAGTTCATTTAAAACATTAAAAATAATAGATTCGATTTTGCCTGAGACGGATTTTTCAACGTCTTTAAGCCCGCAGACAAACATAGTGTCCTTATTATTTGAGTCATACCCAGTTCCATCGCTGAGAGCCGTTCCAAGCTTTGAATCTATCAATGCCTTGCGCAGCGGCGATGCTGAATTTCCAAGAAGGATTTGTTCAAGTAGAGTAAGAACAAGTACTTCAAAAGAATCTTTTATGTCTGTAGTCAGCCACGCAACGCAAGTCTGGTATTTTTTTGATGGATCTTCATTTTTGCCGATAGGATAGTGATAAGTCGCCGTTATGGGTTTATCCCACCGAGGTTGAGAGAGAACATCTGTTTCAGGGTCGATTTTTGTAAAGTCTTTTAAAATTTTATCATGAATAAAAGACAGATGATCTCTTAAAGGCAAGTTCCCATATGTGTAGAAAAAAGCATTGCTCGGATGATAATGGCGTTTGTGAAAAGCCTTAAGTTGAGTATAGGATAAACCGGGTATTATAGCGGGATCGCCACCTGAATTATTACTATATGTTGTATCAGGGTACAGCTTATTTAACAGGGCATGAGCCATTACTTGATCCGGTGATGACATGGCGCCTTTCATTTCATTATAAACTACGCCTTTATAAACCAAATGAGATGACACCAAATGAGATGACACCAAATGAGACGACTGAGCGGCTTTTATATTATTCTCAATTTCAAGGCGGTGTCCTTCTTGCTTAAAGCTGAGTTCGTTAATGTTAGGATAAAAGGCAGAGTCAAGATACACATCCATTAGATTGTAGAAATCTTTCCTGTTCTGCGTAGAGAAAGGATACATCGTCCAGTCAGATGCAGTAAAGGCGTTCATAAAAGTGTTCAAACTTCTTTTCAGCATGGAAAAAAAAGGATCACGTACGGAGAATTTCCTGGAACCACAAAGAACAGTATGCTCCAGGATGTGTGCAACACCGGTTGAATCAGTCGGTACTGTCTTAAAGGCTACACCGAAAGTATTTTCCTTATCATTATTACTTAAATGGATATGTCTGGCACCCGTTGCAGTATGCTCTATATCATATAAAATCGATCTTATTTCTTTAAGCTCTACTATTTTTTTTATTAAATAGCCGCAGATATTGTCGTTTTCTTTAAGGTCGGGATTGTTTTGGTCCAAAGTATTATCCATATAAATAGCTTGCGGAGTTGCTTATTTGATATTTGGCTGTCTGATTCGTGAGTTCCTATTAAAACATAAGATTGTGGACAATTCGGATCTTTATATAGATCTATGAGACTATATATACACCACGGCTCTTGCGCTTAATCTTTTTCATCTGGTTAAGCCTGAATATAATGTTTCTAAGTTTTTTTTCCCCAAAACCAGTTTCAGCCTGAATTCCGGCAAAATCCGCACCTTGCCTGGACTTCTTAATGACTCCCATGACCATATCAGAAGATGTTAAAGAAGATGTATGGCCGAATTCTTTTCTTTTAGGAGCAGCTTTAGCTGAACGTTTGCTTTTGCCGGGCGCTGATTTTGACTTAATCAGTGCTTCCAGATGATCTATCTTTGTCATAAGACCGGCTACATCTTTTTTTGTCGGGATATCATAATGCCGCATAAAAAATTTAACCATTGCATCGAAACTTACTGATTTCCCTTTTTTTTTCGCCATGAGATCCTCCTTCGGTGAGTGGTAAATAGTAAACGTTCAAGTTTCAAGCCGAATAAATATTACTTAATGATATAGATAAAGTCAAGGAATCTTGACTGTTCAAATCTCACAGAACCAATGGTATTTTTTGGGGATGTGAAAAATATCCATTTGGAGGTATCAGGTGTTTGCCATCGTTCCCCACACTTCCACGCTCCTGTATGGAAACGCATACCGGACTGAAACAATATGAAAACAATTTTGGGACAATTGATTTTTTATAAAAAACATACACAGATTGAGCTTATCAATTTTGGCAGGAAGACGTGCGTCAGGAATATGCATTTTCACGCTGGAGCGTGGGAATGAGGGGATGCTTCGCTTTTTCGGGATTCTTGAAAGATATCCTTTTTTGGATGTTAAAAACTGGGTTAATGAACAGTTTGGTGGTGCATAGAATGCACCCTACCTGGCTATTTACTGCAGAGAATGCAGAGCTCGGAGAGAACCTCTTGCTTGTCGATAGTTCGACATAAGCCATGATCAATCATTGTTTATAAATCGTAGGGCACGTTTTACGCACCAAAAACATTCCATTTTGCCCATTCAAGATGTTTTATCATTCATGCATTCAGATGAGTATGTATGCCGTTGATGGTGCATGGAATGCACCCTACCTGTTTTATATATCTCTAACCTATTGTTCTAACAGCCTTATTTTAAAGCGACTAATATTGATCAAAAATGGCCAAAGTCGAGGGATTATTAATGATATTATTTACTATAATTTTGTTGATCATGTTTGCTATGATTTCGTTACCATTGCGTGATACATGACAAAAGTCTGCATATATGTATACATCGCCATTATATGCTTGAGTCATATCAAACATGAAATCATATTTTTTTATCTTTTTTCGAATCAACGGATATAATGCCTCATATTGAGCGGATAGGCCGCTTCTCTCAGGATGTTCCATATCCTGTTTGACATGATCAATTCTTGCATGGCCGATATACGCTACTGGCTGAAGAATACCGATAAACGTGCCTCCAAAGGACTCCACCAAATTGTGAGCTATTCGCCAATTGTTGACAAGTTGGGAAGCTACAAGTTCGGCTCTTGAGGGATCACAACTGCAAAGGTATTTATCTTTATGTGACGCAACAGGAAAAAGTTTCTTCCGAAGTTTATACAGAAACGTTTTCGTGTATTCTACCAATACGATTTGTAATGCAGCCCAGTATCTAGAACCACTGGACATTTTTTTTCTTATTAGTTGTTCTCTCGAGTGTCCAGGAACTTTGATTTCTCTTCTGCAGAGTATTCCTACATCATTAACGCCATCATAAAAAACAACGAGATCAGGCCGCTTACCCTGACTATATAGGTTGACTAAATGGGACAATTCCTGTCGGCTGTTAAAGCCAGTCTCGCCATAGTTGATGGTCTGGAAATTAGGGTTTATCTCATCAAAAATAGCTGCAATGGTTCCGTTGTCGTCAGTACCAGTACCCCACATCGTGGAACCCCCAAAAAACCATGCAATAGATACCTCTTTGGCTCCATTTGTATGGTGGTGAACGCGATTGCCATCTTGATCGATGGTAGTTGTCTCCCCCTTGAATGGAAGTCTGCTCCATCCAGTAAAGGCTTGGTATTTTGTTTTCAATTTGCCAAACTCGGCAAATATTTTGTACGCGTATTCCTTATCAGTGTAATTGGGAAGACGCCATCTGTTTGAACCAAGAGTATTGACTATCTTACCATCAACATCCTTTTGGTAGTTGGTATCAACAAGAGTTGTTAATTTTGCTCTAACTGATGGATATATTTTCAGTATTCCGCCACTCAATAAATTTGCTATAAACAAAAAAATTATCAAGACGATTAGGTTGACAAAAACAATCTTTGTTATTTTTTTGAACATTTTTTCATTCCGACCATCCTAAAACAACGTATAAATAAACGGCGCAACTGCCGATCCCTGTGAAAATACTATCAACGCTCCCAGCAAAAGCAGGACAATAATAATCGGCGCAAGTCAGAATTTTTTGCGGACTTTCATAAAGCCCCACAAATCTTTTAGTAAATCTATCATCAGTATGTCCTTTCCATCTGTTCTTTTGGTGGTTTTATGCTGGCGCAACGGTAGCTCACGGCTTTGCCGTCCATGTTCCGGCGCATCGGGTCTTTGCGGAATATCTTCATCAATATTCCCATTGGAGTAAAAACAAGATAAAAGACTATCCCAAGGACGATCTTTGTGTTGACCCAGCCCAGCGCAAGGCCTATGCGCATCCAGGTTTTGTAAACAATCTTTAATGTGCCCGGCGCAATGAGCGCCCAAGCTATCAAAACAGAGGATACCGCCCACGGCCATTTGGGAATCGGCCTTGAGAATATCCAGGGCATGACCAGCCCGAAGAGCACGGCGACTATGATCCCTGTTGTAATCCCGAATTTGCGAAGTTCTTTTTTGTCTATTTCTATTGTTTGTATTTCCATAATTTAATCCAGTTCAAATTCATCTTTCCACGAATCATCTTTTTCCCATTCCGACTGATCTTTTTTGGAAAGAAGAAGGTTTTCCATCACAAGATAATCCATTTCTGTCCGCATGAAACAGCGATAGGCGTCTTCCGGCGTGCAAACAATAGGCTCTCCCCGCACATTGAAAGATGTGTTGATCAGGACAGGGCAGCCCGTCCGTTTTTCAAATTCCCCGATTAAGGCATGGAAACGGGGGTTGGTCTCCCTGTGCACAGTCTGAATCCTGGCAGAATAATCCACATGGGTGACAGCGGGTATCTCCGACCTCGACACGTTCAGCTTTTCTATGCCGAACAGCTCTTTTTGTTCGTCAGTCATCCGGATTCGCCTGTCTTCTTTTACATCCGCCACCAGGAGCATGTACGGGCTTTTTCTGTCTATCTCAAACCAGTCTGATACGGCCTCGAACTTTACTGCCGGGGCAAATGGCCGGAATGATTCGCGGTATTTGATCTTCAGGTTCATTGTGGATTGCATGGCGCTGCTGCGGGGATCCCCGATGATTGATCTTGCACCGAGCGCCCTTGGCCCGAACTCCATCCTCCCCTGAAACCATCCGACAACCTTTGTATCCGTCAAAATATCCGCTATTTTCGGCAGTAATTCTTTGTCATCGAGTTCCTCGTAACTTGCGCCGATGCTGTTCAGGTATTCCGCGATTTCCTTATTCTCATAAGACGGCCCGAGATAGGAGCCCCCTGTCTGATCGGTCTGATCTGTCCGGTTTGATGTCTCACGTTCCTTCTCAAGATATTCGTGCCATATCGAATAAGCGGCCCCGATTGCTCCGCCTGCGTCGCCGGCGGCAGGTTGAATCCAGATGTCTTTGAATATCCCCTGGCGAAGGAGTTTGCCGTTGGCTACACAATTGAGAGCAACTCCGCCGGCAAGACAGAGATAATCGACGTTTAGTTCCTGTTTGAGGGTTTTTGCAAGTTTCAGGACAATATCTTCTGTGACGATCTGAATGGAACGGGCAATATCCATTTCCTTTTGAGTTAGTTCTGATTCGGTTTTTCTCGGTTTGCCTCCAAAGAGACGGTTAAACCGCTCATTGGTCATGGTAAGACCTGTTGCGTAATTGAAATAGCGCATGTTTAACCTGAAGGTTCCGTCTTCTTTGACATTAATCAGGTTTGTGCGGATCAAATCGACATATTTCGGCTCGCCATACGGGGCAAGACCCATCAGCTTGTACTCGCCGGAGTTTACCTTAAAACCTGCATAATAGGTAAAAGCAGAATAGAGAAGACCGAGGGAATGGGGAAAATCTATCTCCCATTGAGGCGTGAGGCTGTTTCCTTTGCCGAGCCACGCGGTTGTGGTCGCCCATTCACCGACTCCGTCCAAACAAAGAACTCCGGCTTTATTGTAAGGAGATGGAAAAAAGGCAGAGGCCGCATGGGCCTGGTGATGCTCTGTAAACATCAAAGGCGGAAGGTTTTTTTGTTTTAATCTGCCAAGAGATGCCAGCTCTTTTTTGAGGGTAGCTTTGAGAAACAGCTTTTCCTTGAGCCAGACAGGCATTGCCGAAAGAAAGGAGCGAAAGCCTCTCGGCGCATAAGAAAGATAGGTCTCCAGAAGGCGTTCAAACTTGATCAGGGGTTTATCGTAAAAGACAATATAGTCAATGTCCGAAACAATTATCCCGGCATGTTCAAGGCAGTAGCAGATCGCATTTTCCGGGAAATCAGCACAATGTTTCTTGCGTGTAAACCGTTCTTCCTGGGCCGCAGCAACTATTTTACCGTCAAGCAGCAATGCAGCCGCGCTGTCATGGTAGTATGCAGATATACCGAGTATCTTTGCGCCCATTGTCTTCTTTTTATCCTAACCATGCTCAATCATTGTTTGTAAATCGCAGGGTGCGTTTTAAGCGCCTAAAATATTCCATTTTGCTCATCAAAAGGTGTTTTATCATTTATACGTTCGTTCGATAATACGTGTGCCGTTGATAGTGCGATGCAAAAATACTTCTAAAGTTTATAAAAAAGTAATGGATATAGTCCTTAAAGTCAACATCAAAAGTGTATATATCCTATGGCACTCCTTGAGGATAAGGTCTATTTGCATGATCAAGGATGAAAAAGATGGATATTGCCTATAAAAAATCATTTTTAAAATGGTTTGGTCAAAATTTAAAAAGAGTCAGAAAAGAAAGTGGCTATAGTCAGGAATCACTGTCAGGGATAGCCGGAATGGATCTATCTTATTATGGGGCGGTTGAAAGAGGGGAGAGGGCGATAACCATACTCAAGTTGTCCCAAATAACTAATGCATTGGACATTCCTATGCGGAATCTTTTTTCCGGCGAACCGCATTATCCGTTAAACAAGAAGAAAGACAAACTTGAGGAATTAATCGAATTTTTAAGGGAAAGGGAATCTGAAGATTTAGAGTTGTTTATTGATGTCTTGCCAAAGCTTATTAACTGGAAACTCAGCGAATGAGGATACAGCAAACAATGCCACTTACAATTCAACACATATGGTGCTTCGGGTTTATTAACAGGAGATCCTGTTACCGTTTCAGGATAGATATATCGGGAAAAGTTCTTTTTATACCGGCAAGCTGGAATTCTTCATATCCCGCCACAGGTTCCGTCGTCGTTTATGTTTTCCATGCCATTGCGTCAGCACATCGTCATACGCGGTGCGATTCAGCTCATAGAGCGCTTTCATCCATTGTGCGTGATTAATATAATCCGACTTGTATGAGTGTGACGGGTCAGGAACCATATGGCGTAGACGATCCTTCCAGACAGCCATAGCGTTTGAAAGACATGAACCCGCATTCATTTTTTCTAATCCCTCACGACGTACCTTGCTCAGTAAAGATGCATCGGAATTTTTCGGAAGAACGATCTTGAAAAAGGTCGGATACTGATCCTTGAGTCTGCTGCTTTCGGGCAAATCTTTTGTTAATCTTGCAAGAAATCCCCATTCTATTCCAAAAACATTTCCGTCCTTCTTTAAATGAGCGAGCCACGTGTTGAGTTTTTCCATAAACCATTCCTTTTTTTTCGTTAAATCCAGCTCGGCTTCAATCAACCAGTGTACCCATGTATCAGAGGAAACATTGGTATTCATAACATTGCGGAGGCTTCGCCTGGCCATTTCGGTTTGCCAGTGAGAAAACAGGGAATCAACTACGCTTTTTACTTCAGGATTTTGCTGTTTCTTATACTCATTGATAACGGCGTCCCAATCTTCGGGGACACCAAACACAACGCTTTGGAATTTTGATGCAGCACTTCGTTTTGTATTGCCCAGCTTTTCTGATACGTTTGACCACAATTCCAATAGTCCGGAAACCTCTTCTTTATTATTTTCATGATAGTAATGCCGCTCGTCAAGGAGCAGTGAGGTTTCCGGATACCAGAGAACCTTGTCTTTCCTGTCCAGATAACCGGAAAAGGTTTTTTCGAATAATGATTCAGCTTTTTGATAATCTCCACTATTAACAGCATCATCAATCAGCGGCCGGCCGTAGTGCCAGTTTCGGGCAAGGTGCTTCCGGCATGTTTCAAGGTATGCGCCTGAATCGAATCGTTCTTCATAAATATGACGAATTTTGTGCCACTTTGAATAGATGTTGTCCGGACTATCTCTGCGGGAATCATTTTTGAAACATTCATAGATTTCACGGCAAACCTCATCGGGAAGTTTTGCAAAGAAATCAACGCATTCGTTTTCATCCGACCCCACCATGTTGCAGTGGTCTTCAACTTCACGAACCTTATCCAGAAAAGCCTTGCCGGAGCGCTCAACCTCTTGCGAAGAAAGCCACAGCCATTTTAATACACAACGTGTAGCATTTTTCTCCAGTATACACCCTTCGTCATGTTCAACACCCATCCATTCGGGATACAAAGAGATGTTTGAATCTATCTCATCCAGGACGTCAAAAAACAGATCAGGATTTTCAACCAGATCATAAACATCATCAATAAGCCGGAACATGTCCGCCGCTATTCGATCAAGGTCATCGGCAAGGGCTACACCGTCAAAATAAGGCGGTTCCCAGTGCGCTTCCCTGGCGGCATATTTGCCATTTTCATCACCTACATTAAAAACTACAGTGTCCCAGTGGATCCATAATGAATTCCAGTGTTCGATTGTTCGTTGATCAGAAGCAAGCCGTACAACCGAAGGTTTATGACCTTTGTTGTAGTCCATTTGCATGACTTTGCTTACGGTTTCGGCCATATCAGGGTCTGCTTTTTTGAACTTGTCCGCATACTGCACCATATCCCCAGTGGAAAACAAAACATCCAGAAGGGCGACAATTTGATCTGTGGTCAAAGATTCCACCAGAAGTTTACCGATATCGTGTTTTATTCTTTTCATTATTCCGGTTCCTTTCTCAGGTTTGCAATCAGTCGCACAAAGCGCTACCGGCAATTCTCATTATGGAAATTGCTGCAAATGCGCCTGCTTGTAAAAGCTATTTCATCTCCGTTCCTAATGCAAGACCAATTCACCACCTCCAAACAGAACTCTTCGTTCTGTCACTAAACAACAAAAAAACCGATTTAGTGTTAATAAGACAGTTATTGTATCGTATCACCAAAATGTATATTTATTGTTTTAGTGACATTTTAATTGCAGCCTTTACTTGACACCAAAATCTATTTTTTGTTATATTAGTGACAAAATATGTCATTTATATAGGCTTTCAGATAATTAATTTCACAAGGCCAGAAGGAGGAAGGCGTATTAGTTATACGTCAACGACTGATAACGCAGTGAAATTAATTATCTGAAAGCCTATATTTGGAGGAGCTAATGTTTGTCGGCAGAGAACATGAATTATCATTATTAAATGAGTTGTGGATAAAAAAACATGCTGCATTTGTTGTATGTAAAGGCAGAAGGCGGATTGGTAAAAGCACATTAATTCAGCAATTTGGTAAAACAGCAGATGTATTTCTGGAATTTCAGGGCGCTGTTCCTGATAAATCTATAACCAACCGGAAACAGATGGACATTTTCGTTGAACAGATGTGTTCTCAGACAAATATGCCGCGTTTTCAACCGGAAAGTTGGCAGCAGATCTTTTTGTTTATGGCAATGTCCATAAAAAAGAATAAAAAAACTGTTATTTTGCTCGACGAAATATCCTGGATGGCAGATAGAGACCGTAGTTTTTCTGCTCAATTAAAGATAGTCTGGGATACCAAATTCAAAAAATGTCCCAATTTGATCCTTATAGTGTGCGGTTCCGTTTCTTCCTGGATTGATGATAATGTTTTAAATAATACCGGTTTCATGGGCCGTATCTCGCTGGAATTGACACCGGCAGAGCTACCATTACATCACTGCAACATGTTCTGGCAAGGCAAGGCAGCAAGGATTTCTGCAACAGAAAAATTAAAAATACTATCAATTACCGGTGGTGTTCCCAGATATTTAGAAGAGATCAACCCTACACTTTCAGCAGAAGAAAACATTAAGCGTCTCTGTTTTTATAAAGAAGGCATCTTATTCAATGAATTTGATCGTATTTTTAATGATGTGTTTGACCGTAGAGCCGCAACCTATAAAGAAATAGTAAAATCATTAGTCACAGGTGCGAAAACCCTAACGGAAATCAGTTCTGTAATTGCTATTAGCAAAAGCGGAAATATGACCAGATATCTGAATGATCTTGTTGAATCAGGATTCATTTCCAAAGACAAGGTATACTCTATAAAGACCGGTAAAGAAACACGCAGTGCCCGTTTTCGGTTGAAAGACAACTATCTTCGTTTTTACCTTAAATATATAGAACCCTTTGCAGAGAGAATCAAGATCGGCATTTATAAAGATATCAGCATTGAAGATTTGACGAATTGGGAAAGCATTATGGGATTTCAGTTTGAAAATCTTGTTCTCAGCGACCCGCCGACAATCTTTAAACTACTTTCGATAAATCCCAATTCAGTACTCTCTGCCACTCCATATTTTCAGAATAGTTCCGCAACTCAAAAAGCGTGTCAGGTTGATTTGTTGATCAGGACAAAGTATACCGTGTATGTTTGTGAAATCAAATTCAAAAGAAAAATAGAGAAAAATATAATTGCCGAAGTATACGAAAAAATATCTCGCATTCCGTTTCCCGGTATGCTGTCAATAAGACCTGTATTGATTTACGAAGGCGACCTGTCAAACAAAGTACGGGAAGAAGATTTCTTTGACTGCATAATTAACTTTTCAGATTTACTTTTAGAGTAATTTTTGTAAATAGTGCCCGAATGAAAACTAGAAAATTTTTTCAAGTTCAAGGAAGGCGCAAATTTTAACCGCAGGAATACATTGGGTATTTTGAGGATTAAAATTTGCGCCTGACGCAGAAATTGGAAAAATTAGCAGTTTTAGTTCAGGCACTAAATATTCGGTATTGCAGGTAATGATTTAATGTGCCATCAGACACGATAAAATCGAATGAATTTTAGAGAAAAAATCCGTCAGCTTATAACCAGATTTAAACAGCTTAATGGTGATCCACATTATGTTGCTCTTGGAATGGCTATAGGAGTATTTATCAGTGTAACTCCTACCATTCCTTTTCATACAGTTATTGCTCTATTTCTGGCATTTATTTTACGGGGGAGCAAAGCCGCCGCCGCAATCGGTGTGTGGTTCAGCAATCCTGTTACTATACCTTTATTTTACAAGGGCAGCTACGATGTCGGGGTGTCTATTCTTGGCAATTCAGCTCCTTTTAGTACAGAATATGAGTCAATTTTAGAGCTGTTAAAACTGGGAGCGGATGTTACTATTGCTATGATTACAGGTGGAGTTATTCTTGGCATTCTTCCCGGTATAGCGGCCTATTTTATAACCCGCAGAATATTTATTAAACTTCGGTTGCGAAAGAAATCTAAGATTTAACCGTTCAATGACCATTGACCATTGAAGATTGAATATTGAAGGAATTCCGTTAATTTTATATAAATTAATGGAGCGAAGCGATTTCTACAAATATACAATATACAATCCATATGCGATTCCATAAATATTCAATATTAAATCGACAATATTAAATCCAATGACATCACCCAGAGTACTACTTGCCGCCTGGCAAATGCACGCCAGGAAACAGTTGGGCCAACATTTTCTGGAAAATCCTGCCACCTCGGAAATGCTTGTGAATCGTTGCAGGGTCAAGCCGGAAGATATTGTTTTAGAGATAGGGGCCGGCTTAGGAGCCCTTACGATCCCTGTTGCCCGGATAGCAAAAAAGGTTTACGCAGTTGAGAAGGATCATAAGATAATCTCTTTGTTAAAAACAGAACTTGCTTCAAACAGCCTTTTTAATGTTATTTTAATTGAGAAAGATATCCTGAAAGTTAATATTGAGGAATTTGCTGAAGAAGCCAATCCTAAAATACTGGTTTTAGGAAATCTGCCGTACAATATTTCTTCCCAGGTTCTTGTTAAACTTATAAAATCCAGAAATGCTGTAAGCCGCGCAATCCTTATGTTTCAGAAAGAACTTGCTCAACGTATTACCGCTCATCCTGGTTGTAGAGAATACGGAAGACTTACCGTTATGCTCAATTATTGTGCGAAAATAAAAAAAGTCGCAGATATTAAGGCATCTCAATTTTTCCCAAGACCAAAAGTTGATTCCGAGGTTCTTGAGATAACTTTTAAAGACAACCTGAAATATTCAGATGATGAAGAGTTTCTTTATAGAGTAATAAAAGCCGCATTCGGGCAGAGAAGAAAAAATCTTAAAAATGCTCTTGCGGGCAGCGAGCTTCATATCGCTGCTGAAACATCCAGGCATGTGCTGGAAAATGCAGGCATAGATCCAACCCGACGTGCAGAAACCCTCAGCGTTGAAGAATTTGTAAGGCTGAAAGATATACTGAAGGTGGATAGAATCTAAGGAACGTATATGTTTACGGTTGTCGGTTTACAGTTCACAGTTTTTTCAACCGTGAACCGATAACTGTAAACCGTAAACGATTACCTACATATTTTCTGCCACCGAAACAGTCCTGTCACCAAGCATGTTAACATAGCTTCCCATTTCATTATCGTACCAGCCGTATATGACGCACTGAGTTACGGGAATTCTTATGATTGTGTCATTTAATGAAGAAACAATACTTTTGTCTAATCCAGACACTTTTTTCAAATCTATTTTAACATCAGCAGTTCTAGTATGAGTTTCATGGCCTTCTATTATTGTTGCTGCAATCGGTATCCCTATAATATCACCAGAAACATTCTGTATGTCCGTATAGTGCAGATATTTGTTTGGATCTTCGGCCGCTGCCCGCATATATATGTTGTTTATTAATTTTCTTTTTATCGGTTCTCCAGACAATTCCTCCTGGAGATTTATTACTAAAATAATAAGAGAACCTGTTGAAGTAGGAATTCTTACAGATTCTGCAATGAACCCGATTTGTTCTATTTCAGGAATGACCAGCCTGAGTGTATTGGCTGCTCCTGTTGTGGTTAGTATGATATTATTCATTACGCTTCTGTTTTTTCTCAGATCGGTTGTCCCTGTTTTTGGCAGACGGTCAAGAACTTCCTGTGACCCCGTGACTGCATGAACGGTTGCCATTGAGGCGGAAAGAATTTTTTTATGGCCAAAAAAATTGAGAATAGGTTTCATCATATGAGCCAGGCAAGTAGTAGTACAGGATGCATTTGAAATAGCTTTATGCCGTCTTGGATCATAGTCATTATCATTGATTCCCATTACTGTAGTTACAGCGTCTTCCGGCATTTTTTTGCTTTTATCTGTTATCTTAAATGGAGCTGAGACTATAACTTTCTCTGCTCCTGATTCAAAGTGTCCCCTTAAAGCTCCTTTAGGGTGGTCTGGAGAAAGGGTTGGCTCAAGAAATTGCCCTGTTGTGTCAACTACCAGATTAACGCCATGATCTTTCCATCCAATTTCAAGCGGATTCCTGGAAGTCCTTAAAAATTTAACTCTTATACCGTCAATTGTCATAGTGCCGTTTTTTTCATCCAGATCATGAATAACAGGCTCTGCTTTTTGACCGTAAAGAAAACCGTGCAGCAGACCGTAATTTGAATCTCTGCCTGCATAATGGGCAATATCCTCAATAGATGTGCCGGCTTCCCGTCCGATATTAATTATAATTTCATCAAAATATTTTCTGGCTACATGATGCCATACAGTAAGTTTTCCGATTCTTCCAAATCCATTTACGCCAAGTTTCATCCCCATCTTACTCCTCCTGAAATATTATTAATTTTCTGGCATCTTTCAAAACAAGTCAAAAGTGGTTGACACTTTTTTCAGCCTGTACGAGTACATAACATAGAAGTGCCTAAAGTGAGCTAAAATGCCTAAAGTTGTGGTACGCCTTCGGCGTGCTAATTGATAACACAGAAATAGAAGAAAATTGTTCCGATATGCATTAATAGCTCAAAAAACCTATATATTAATACCTAAATTGAGCGATTTTTAGCTTGATCTGCACTGATCTCTTGCGCATCAAGGATTCGCGAAAATCCTCGACATATCCATTGGTATGCCTGCGGTTTTCGCAAACCCTTATGCATCAAGATCTCAGCACATTTCTTCCCCAAAAATCGCTCAACTTAGGTAATAGGCAGAATACCTTAACTTTAGGCACTTTAACATACTTTAGGCACTTTAGCTCACTTAAAACTCTATTTTACTTTATTCCTTCGCCAAAGAGAACCATCTAAAAAAAGTGTAAACTGGCAAATGAAGAATGCCTAATTTTACTTCACTTTTATTTTACCTTGATAAACTGAACCTTCCCGCCCCTCGATACTTATATAATCCCCTGATTTTAAAAACACCTGATTAAAGCGGCAGTTTTTTTCTTTTTCATTACATATTAGATTGCCTGAACCGATAACGCATGTTTTCCCTAACCTGTGGGCAACAACTGCCGCATGGGAAGTTAAACCTCCGCGCGCTGTTACAAGACCATCAGCCGCATAAATTTCCCTGATATCATCAGGGACGGTATCTCCTCTGACAAGAATCAAAGATGTTTTTGGTTCGGATTTTTTCCATTTATTAATATCTTCCAGAGTGAAGACCACCCTGCCGTTCATTGCTCCTCCGCTTACCCCGATACCACTGCCCAGATATTTTGCCTTATTTATTTCTTCAGGGTCAAAAGTTAGTACCTTTTTTCTTTCTCTCATTGCCATGTCCCTGGTCTGAAGCAGGTACAAATCTTTTTTTGAAGGACCTTCGAAAGTAAACTCTATTTCCTGCGGAGTCCAGCCTTTTTTATAGATTAGTTCATTGGCCCACTCTTTTAAAGCCTTATAAATTTCGGGGAAATGTGTTTCAAGTGTTATGTCGGTCTCCCTCATTTCTATTTCCTGCTGGTTAATAGAGATAGGTAAAGTGTTAACAAGTCCTGAAACCACATCTTCTCCCTGGTTTCCAAGGGTAAAGTCACCCCACAATCTCAGGCTGTCGCCGGACCATCTGGGATTGTGTGTAAAAATTACTCCGCTGCCGGATGAACTGGAAAGATTTCCAAAAACCATTTCCTGAACGGTAACGGCAGTACCCCAGTCATCTGATATACCCATAATTTTACGGTAAGTTCTTGCTTTTGATGAATTCCATGAACCAAAGACTTTTTTGATGGTCAGGTGCAATTGCTCTAAAGGATCTTCTATAATATAAATTTTGGCGTCGTTTATAATTTTTTTGTAGGTCAGCGCAATCTCTCTCATCTGTTCGCCGGTAAACTCTCTTTTATAAGGTAATCCTGATCTTTTTTTGAATTCACTTATGATTGCGTCAAACGCGTTTCTTTCAATATCAAATGACATCCCGTAGCACTGAAGAAATCTGCGATAATTGTCCCATGCAAACCATGCATTTCCAGTTTGGGCGGCAATGCCTTCCGCTATTTCTTCATTAATCCCAACATCGAGAAAAGTATCCAACATGCCGGGCTGAGATATGGAAGAACCGCTTCTAATTGAAAGAAGCAAAGGGTTGGCTGGATCTCCAAAGGATTTGCCGTTGAGCTTTTCCAGAGCAGATATATTTTTAGCGATTTGTTCTCTAAAATTCTGTTTAGCCGGCGGATAGCTGTCAACTATTTCTCTGCAACGAAATACTTCTGTAGTAATTATAAAACCAGGAGGAACGGGCAGACCATAATTTTTCATCTTAATTATGTTAAGACCTTTGTTGCCAAGATGAATTATTCCGAAATCCCTGTTTTTTTTGTCAACTATGGAGGTCACAGCCCTTTGGGGATCATAGTTAAGCAGCAAGTGAACTTTATCTTTGGGTAGTTTGTCGGATTGCTGGAAGAGGGTGTTTAGTATTCTAGTTAAAAAAATGTCTAGCTGCCTAAGTCCAAGCGCAAGAGATGTTCTGTCTCGCAAAAAGATTTCAGATATTCTGTGTTTCAGCTTTTCATGGTCGGCCATGCCTTTCTTTGGGAGGTATTTGGGTAGTATTTGGTCGATTGATATCTGATTTAAAGTTCTTGTTAAATTTTCTTCGTGGATGTTGTTAAAATAGTCATTTATTATATTTTTTACCGCTCCGGCAAATCCTTTAAATATATCGACGTACTGAGTAAAAGTAAATCCTCTTGTTGCAAGTGAATGGGCTAGAAATTCTATCTGACGTTTCATTTCAACTGAAGAAATTCCATTTACTTTCAATGCCTTGTCAAACAAAATTAAGCGGTCGTAAATCTGGTAAAATGCGGCTCTTGTTATAAGGCTGAGGTCAATATTTTGAATAAGTTCTTCAAAAAGAACATTCACCAGAGATTCTATTCGAAAAGTAAGACCAAGTGCATCAAATTTCAATTCATGGTAGTATCCATACATTGATGGTATATCCACCGTGATATGTCTTTTTTTATAAATATCTTCTCTGGCTTCATATGACTTATGTGACAGAATCAGATTTTTTAACAATTCAATATAATCGATCAGCATGGAAAGTTTTTTCTTGAGCCTTGGCTCAGCCAGAGCTTTTTTCAGCCTGTCCAAATGCGGAAAGGCTTCGACTTTAAGCCGCGCAATATAATGATCCATTTCAATAAAATCGAGATTGTATTTCTGGTTTAAAAGTTTATAAAAAGATATTGCGAGTTTCAGCCTTTCCAGATCTACTTGCGGCACTTCTTTAATATCTGCAAAAAGTTCCTTTATTTTTTCATCTTTTATGGCAATGAGGTCATAAGGCAGGTTCAGGCCTTTTTGCTCAAGTCTTGTCATTGCAAGGTGAACACCGTCAATATATGGCCCTTTATTGGTGATTTGGCTATAAATGCTTGGCGGGACAAATGGCTCAAGAATGCTTTTTTCTCTGGTCTTCCAGAAATTAAGGACAGCTTCCATAAAGCCGATTATCAAGTTGTTGCTTTCAACATGGCTTTGTTTCCGTAGAAAATGGACAAGCACATCTTTTCTGTTGATTATATCGTCGATATCAGTAGAAATGTCTCTCAGTTTTCCTTCAGCGCCGATATCATTAAAATACACCGGAAACAGCCTCATCAACTGTTTGGCAAGATTATATACCGGTTCAATATCGCTATTTAAGAATTTTGTAATATCTCTTGGGAACAGATCGGTATCTTTGATAAATACACCGCTGATAGAAAGATGGATCATAAGGCAGGAAAGAAGATTCGCCGACCATTTCGGGTTAAGCTCGATCAGCTCCAACCAGGTTCTTATATTGCTGATATGAGTGCTGTTGACTTTTACTTGCCAGTCGTTTCCAACGCCTTCTATCATTGGAGATTGAAAGCCCATATCGATTGCTGAATCAATAAAAAGCTTAACCAGATCAATTTCATCTGTTTTGTAGATACCTTTACCCATATTCAGCACGCAGTTCAGAACTACGGCAGGAAACTTGCTTGTTCGAGTTTTTAAAATAGAAAAAGTTTTATCAATAAGTTTGTCTATATTATAGTACTTCTCATGTTCTATAAGCCAGCTTACAGTTCTGTTTATATCCCTTAAAGCTTCCTCATGTATCATAGACAGTCCTGAGGTATTCATAATATGGAAAAGGAACAAAAGCTTCCATCTATTTCCTTCGCAGGCCTTGATTCCTTCTTGAAGAAGCTTGTGAGGAATTTGCCTGTATATTTCAACAATTTCTTTATATCCCGGCATTTGCAGAAGGCTTTTTAAAACTTCTTCAGAATCAATTTCTTTTTCCCGGGCAATATCATCCAGTTCGAGGTCCCATTGTTTAATCCGGTTATGGGATATCCCATTAAAAATTTCTTTTAAATTCAAGCCCTCATCAATTAAATCCGCTTGTTTTTCAAACCAGATATGAGGGTCTTCCTCACTCAGCCAGTATGAATATGAGTGCTTAAAATATTTTAATAGAAGTAGATTGATTGGCTTATAGCTTATATTTGTTTCAGATGAATATGTTAAAAGGTCTTTGGCCGGCTTTTTAATTTGATAGAAACTTTTAATAAAAAGGAAGAAGGTTTCATCGTTGTAATTTCTGATGTGATCAAATGAGTCATTGATTACCGGCACAAATCTTTTGATATCAGGGCCGGAGTCTTTAATGATTTTTTGCAGAAAGAGCAGCAAATTGTCAGCGCCATCGGCTTTTGTGTCTTTTTCGTCACTTGATTTAATTGCGGTCGTAAAAATATCTACAAAAAGAGCCGCAGCTTCGTGGCCTTTTGGATGGTTTTTTAAAAGATAGAAATAGTCCAGAGAATAACTTCTTGCTTCCTGTATAATAAATTTCCAATTCCTGTAAGGATGAGAAAGCTCTTCAAGAAAGGTATTCAATCCATCCATAAGTCCATAATACTTAGACATGACTTCCTGAAGAACTGAATATTTGGCATCTATGGTGACATCAATATGATAGTCGGCTATATTTACTTCAAGGGCTTTTGACTTTATCTTCAAATCCTTCTCCTTATTTTAACAGCCTTACGGGCTTCAAGGCGCGCTCTTAGTTTTGGGAAAAGGCTTATATCTGTGTGAGGTAAAAAGAGAGAGGCCACGTAATTGTCCATAAAAGAGGCAGTTTCCGAAAGCTCGAAGTTTGTCATTTTTCTTGCAACCTCTACCACATCTTTTCTGATGCGGTTTGTGAGCGAACTTATTTTTGCCCCCATGAGCGATCCGTTGCCAATAAAAATAACTTTATCAGGATCTATTTCAGGCAACAGTCCTATGATCATGGCCTTTTCCAAATCTACATAGCTTCCAAAACCTCCTGACAGAATAATACGGTCAATATTATTAATACTTAGACCCACCTCTTCAAGAAGAGTCATACATCCGCTGTACATGGCGCCCTTTGCCCGTATAAGGTTATTTATATCCGGCTCTGTGAGAACAAGATCTCTATCTATCCGGGTTAAATGAGCAAACGCAAGTACATATTCATATATTCCATCAACCTGACGTATGCGATTTGTATCAAGTTCGTGATTGAATTTACCAAGATTATCAATAATACCCATTTCAAACATAGTTGCCACTATATTGATAAGCCCTGAACCGCAGATGCCTTTTGGCCTGACATTCCCAATAGTTATGTTCATGGGCTCCAAGGTAAAAGGATCTATGGAAAAATCTTCGATAGCTCCTGTTGTGGCACGCATTCCAAATTTGATGCCGCCGCCTTCAAATGCCGGACCCGCAGAACAGGCAGCGCAGGCAAGCCAATCTTTATTCCCGATAACGATTTCCGCATTAGTCCCTATATCCATGTAAAGAGTGATTTCCTCAGAAAGGTACATCCCCGATCCCATGATGCCGGCTACAATATCTCCACCTACATAGCTTGAGACATTAGGATAAACCAGTGCTGTAACATGGTCACTTAAATTTATTCCCAGATCAGCCGCTTTTATCGGCGGATATAAAGCTGTGGCTGGAACGTATGGCGAACGTCTTATATACCTGGGATTCACTTTAAGCATGAGCTGGGTCATGGTTGTGTTGCCGGCCAGCGTTATAGTTGAAATATCGTCAGTATCAACATCGGCCTGCTTTATTATTCGGTCTATTATCCTGTTAATAGATTGCATAACGACGTCGTGAAGCTTTTCCAGTCCTCCTGGTTTTTCGGCATACACAATTCTGCTTATAACATCTTCGCCATAGCTTATCTGTCCATTAAAATCGCCATAACTTGACAGGACACTGCCTGTTTTAAGATCAATCAACTGACCATATATTGTTGTAGTGCCTATATCCATGGCAATTGCAAAATTCCTGTCAGTGGTATTACCGGGCTGAATGTTTATAATACGCATAAGGCCGCTTTCCCGGACAGGATTAGCTATTGTCACAGTAAATTTAAAATCATCTTCTCTTATTACGTCCGATACTTTTCGAATAACAGAAAGCTCAATTTCCAGATGGTGCTTATTATAATTTTTTCTGAGATGGCTGACTATTCTGGTTACATCCGGCCTGTTGTTCTGTGCGGTCGGCTCGGCAAGTTCAAGGTATTTTTTTTCTACAGGAGGTATGAAAAGACCTTTTTCTTTTAAATCCTCCAGATTTATTTCCTTTATAAGGGCAGCCCGCCGCGGGGTGCTTTGCATATTAAGCACACCGGCATCTATCTCTGATTCTATGGGAACACGGACAACCATATCGCTTATTATGGTGCTCAAGCAGGCCTGGCGGTATCCTTTGGAAATATCTTCTTCGTTTAATTTCTCAGATATTCCTCCGTCAACTTTTCCTTTTTCAATGATGACGCGGCACTTTCCACAAACACCTTCCCCGCCGCACGAGGCATTAATATGTACTCCCGCTTCCATGGCGGCACGAATAAGGCTTTCTCCATCCTTAACTCTTATTTCTTTATTGTGAGGAAGGAATAAAACTTTATGCACACATATCTCCTTTTGAAATTGCTCTAAATAAATTAAAAACCAAAATTAACGTAACTGCTCACGTAGTCAGGCTGAAGCTGTTTAGACTGAAGGCTGAAGGCTGAAGGGGATCAGAAGAGCACGATTGCCGCACTTTGGCGAAAATATCTGATTCTTGCACCAAACATGGCTTCAAAATGCGCTTTTCCCTAACAGTCTTCAGCCTTCAGTCTATCCACCTGAGTAGTTACAAATTAACATAGTTGACATTAACTTGCAATCCCCATTAACCTGAATTTCTCATGAACAACACATAATCCGTGGTGAGCTATTACGATATGACTATTTCTTATTCAGTAATAATTCCTGCTTATAACGAGGAAAAATGGCTTCCAGGCACTCTAAATTTCCTTAAGAAAGCTATGGAAGCAGTTGAAGCCAATGGAGAGATTATCGTCGTTGACAATAATTCTAAGGATAATACCGCACAAATAGCTAAAGAGAACTGTGCCCGTGTAATATATGAGCCTGTTAACCAGATTTCCCGCGCGCGAAATGCCGGTGCAAAGATCGCTAAAGGGCAATATCTGATATTTTTAGATGCCGATACTATCCTGCCGCTGGATCTTCTGCAAACCGCATTGTTTAATCTATCAACCGGAATGTGCTGTGGCGGCGGAGTTGTTGTTGCTGCAGACAAAACATTAAGACCATTTGCTAAAAAATTTGTAGCTTTCTGGAACTGGTTATCTATAAAGTTCGGCCTGGCTGCCGGATGTTTTATCTATTGTCTCAGGGAAGGCTTTGAGGGCGCAGGAGGTTTCAGTGAACTGGTCTATGCCGGCGAGGAAATTTTTTTCTCTCACTCTCTTAAGTCATGGGGCAGAAAAAGAGGGCTTGATTTCCGTATTATTTTGACTCCACCTGTTATAACATCCATCCGAAAAATCGAATGGTTTACTATATATCAAATGACGATCAGAATTTTGTTTATCCTTATTTTCCCCTTTGCAATTCGTTTTAGAATCTTTTGTTCCCCCTGGTACTACAGGCCAAAAGAATAGGGCTTGTTATTGAATATCGAAATTCGGCGGTTCAAAACGAAATGACGCTTGTTAAGTATTTTTGAATTTGATATTTAGCCGGAAACTATATATTAATTGCAATCAAGAAATAATATTTGGATAGCTAATATCGTTAATTTATTTCTTAACTTTTAAATTGTTCGCGCCGCCTGCGGCGGGGCGAATGCCGAGTTGAGCTGCGCTCCCCCGATTTTGTCCACGCCGCCGCGGGCGGCGCGAACGAACCGTTAGACTGAAGTTCCCCGCAGAATTTCCCTAAAAAAGGCTATCATTGCAATGGGTTATATTGCTTAACATCTATTTTTGGATGCAATTTTGTAGTCATGTAAATGCATGATTATTTATAAAATATATCTTGACATTTAAGTCTAAAGTGATATTTATATAGTCATGTATATCGTTTCAGTCCCAAATCGTAATTCACCGCCAGCCATTTTGCTTCGAGAAAGCTATCGTGAAAATGGAAAGGTCAAAAACCGTACTTTGGCAAACCTTTCTAGTTTGCCGGCAAAGTCCGTTGAAATCCTGCGTCGTTCTCTCAAAGGCGAAAATCTCGTCTCGACGGAAGATGGCTTTAAGATTATTGAGGACGGCTCACCTGCCCATGGACATATAGATGCTGTAATGACAGCGATGAGAAAATTGGGTTTTTCAAGGCTTATTTCATCTAGAAGTTCACACCAGCACAACCTGGTTGTTGCCATGGTT
>Ga0255429_1050_pt1 | contig 25729 bp, 17 predicted proteins | sample ANMaggSeSYBR02H9_FD_182636 | JGI IMG/M metagenome (GOLD analysis project Ga0255429, IMG submission 182636) | Sediment cell enrichment communities from methane seep in Santa Monica Basin, California, United Staets - ANME aggregate JGI... | ecosystem: Environmental > Aquatic > Marine > Cold seeps >... | reverse complement strand
GTTTCAGGTGTTTTTCCAGATAGCGCACAGTGTCGGCAAATTGGGTAAAAACAATAATTTTCTCACCTGGGTGTTTTTCAGTTATCATCTTATGCAAAGCTTCCAGCTTGGTGTCTTTAGTCGAATCCCAATCGCCGCATTTTTTTAGTATTCCTAAAAGAGCCTTTACATCGCTCTGCAAATCGTTTGCCAGAGCCTTGCTGAAAAGCTCCTCACGCAGCCACCTGAAACGATTTTTATATTCTAAGGCGTATTTTGCATAAATTTTAGCGGCCCGATCTTTATAGTCTTTCTCAAATTTCAGAGATCCCTTCTCCTCAATTTCATTTTCACCTGTATTATTTTCATTATCGAACAGATCTGATGTAATGCTTGTTGAATCGGCATCTTCATCATTAATGCGGGCATCTAACAATCCGGCATCCTGGGTGCCGACAGGAAGAGGCTGGCCTTGCTCGATTGCGTGAAGAAAAATGTAATTGCGCAAAATGTGTCGTTCAATAGATAGAATGAATGCCTCCCCGCCGCTCTCCAGCCGTTTAAAAATATTGGTGCGGCAAAAGCCCATGAGCCTTTTTCCTGCGCGGGAAAGATCGTTCAACGCTCTGACTTCAGATTGGGTGGGCGGTTTTCGATGGGTTTCCTTCACATAATTGCCCAATCCATAACGTGGAAGCCGTAAACTATTGATTGTATCAACCACATCCGAAGCATAAAGTTTTGCATACTGATCATCCGGGTCTTTATCATTGATCTTGAACTTTATTGTTTTTGGCGCACGCATGGGGAAATAGGATCGTGTTCCATCTTCAAACGTTAGATACTTGCGTCCGTTTTCAGTATCGGTTTTTGCATAGTTATCCTGAATAAAACTCCTGGTGCGCCTGACAAGAAAAAGGCGTATGAGTTCGCGCCAGTCATCCGGATATTCGCTCTTTTCAAAAGCAGCCAGAGAACGTATTGGGCACTGATGCTTGCGCCTGAATTCAATCTTACCTATATCCTTTAACAATCGTTCAGGCTGGATGGTTAATTCTTTGTCTTCGGGAACAAAAAGGCGCAACTGGTTTGATAGATCAAGATAGGTTTTGTTGTAAGGTGTGGCTGAGAGAAGAATAACCTTACTCTCATTTTCGTTTATGTATTCCTTGATTGCATGAAAGCGTTTGCCTTCACGGTTGCGCAGGTTATGGCTTTCGTCGATTAAAACAAGACGAAATCGCCTTAACTCAGGAAGCTTGCTGATAACCTGGCTGATAGAAAGCACCCTTGCGCGAAGACGATACTGATCGCGATAGTCTTCCCACATATCTACTAAATTTTTGGGACAGATGATCAATGTTTCCAGACCAAGGTCATCCTCAATGATACGCGCAACAGCGGTTGCCATGAGGGTTTTACCAAGGCCCACTACATCGCCGATCAGGACTCCTCCTCTCTTATTAATATGGTGTGCGGCGATTTTTACAGCAGCCTTTTGAAATTCAAAAAGTTTTTGGCCAAACTCCCGTGGAATCCGGAACTCGGAAAGACCTGCGCGGGCTTCCTGCGAGAGATGGTAAGCCATTTTAATGTATATATGATAAGGAGGGATCGGCTTTTCACGCGCCCAGCTTTCATCAATGATCTGGGCCAGCTCATCTGAAATATCAATACACCAGCGGTCATTCCAGCGATCATCAAACCATTGGGCGAGTTTTTTGCATGCGTCATGGTCAAGCACGTCTATATTTAATTCGCCCTGCCTTGACAGGCCTGACAGAGTCAGATTGCTGCTCCCAAGATATCCTGTGGCAGGATTGACCGGATCAGGCCGGAAAAGCAGATATAGCTTTGCATGTAAAGGGTGTCTAAGAAATAATTTAATAGTATAGGAATTTCCATTTTTTAGTACGTAATAACAAATAGTTGTTGAGAATAGGATGCCATATATGTAAAATAAAATAATGAAAGCACCATCAAACCCAAAAATTGATAAAGCAATCTTTCAAACAATCTTTATAGACCATTGGGATTTTTTTAAGAAAAGTCATCCTAAGTATGATTCTCCACAATATGATGTGCCAGTCCAGAAGATGCTTGGTTGTGGTAAGGAAAGCGGTGGTTATAGTGAGTATGGATGTGTGTATTGTGGTGGTGATTTTCTCCGCATAGGTTTTAGTTGTAAGAGTTGTTTTTGTTTATCCTGCTCCAAACTGTATGTTGATGAATTTGTAGCACAGGTGAGCCGGATGCTTCATCCTAGTGTGGTTTACAGACATATTGTATTAACGATACCTGAGCAATTGAGACAAGTTTTTTATAATGTCCGTAATAATGGTGAGTTGTTATCTGCTATGATGAAGTGTGGGCATGAGTGTTTAGAAGATGTAGTTTCAACTGTTCTCCGCCGGGAATTAAAAATAGGCACAATTGTAGTTGTTCAGACGCATGGTCGTTCAGGCCATTACAATCCACATTTGCATATTATAATGACGAGTGGTGGTATAAAGGAAGATATTGCGAGCTGGTTTGATTTAAGATATTTCAAATATGAAACCATACATAAGAAATGGCAATATCATTTGTTTTGTATGGTTAAATCATGGTTCGATACTCCTGAAATTAATGAACTTGTGGATGAGTTATGGAAGAAATATCCAAAAGGTTTAGTTGCTAATGTGAGTAAAGGCAATGTTCCTGAGGGTGGTTATGGTTTGGCTCGCTATTTGGCCAAATATGTTGCCTCTCCTCCAATAGCTGTGAGGCGAATAATTGATTATGATGGCCAGAAAGTTACTTACTGGTACAACGATCATAAGACAAAAGCTAAAAAGGTTGAAACTGTCACTGTGGATGTTTTTATTGGTCGGATGGTTCAGCATATAATGCCCAAAGGGTTTCAGCGAGTTCGCTATTACGGATTGCAAGCTACAAAAACATTTAAAAAGTGGGCAGATGTTATATCTAAGGGTATACAGGCGATTGGACGTGTTATTAAAGGAACTTATAAAATAATAAGAGTTAAAAAATATAGAGAGCGCTATATTGAGCTAAGCTCCAGAGACCCTTTATTGTGTAGTTATTGTGGTAATGAAATGATTCTGTGGGCAATATGGCATCCAAAATATGGAATGTTATATGATGAATATGAAAATATCAAAGCCGGAAAATACACCACTCCAGTCATCAACGGAGTGGAAGCAAGAGATAGAGGGAGTGAATGTTCCGTTTGGCCCTCCCCAGGAGGAATACAGTTATCGTTGTTCACATTGTAATTGTGAAATGGCTGTCAATGAAGCAATTATTGATGTTGAGATTGCAATGGCTGAATTTGAAGGTAGATGGTATGAAGGTTTTATGCCTGTTTTAGGTTGCCCAGGTTGTAATCAAGAAACAATGGAATATGTAGAAGACTAAAAAAGTCCGCCCGAAGGGCGCTAAGTTCACGATAACTTTTTTTGCTTTAATCTGTGAGGCCAACCGGCGCAGGCCGATTTCGTCTTCGTTTGTAGGCGCGCCGACCATCAGTTGATCCCGAAACTCCTCTGCTAATTTTTTCTTGAGACGAATCGCCGTCTGGTTATCCATGCCGCTATCGGCTTTTGAAAGCCTCATTACCTGCCGCAATTTATCCTGAGGCAATTTCTGCATTCCTACGAGAAGGCGGCAACAATGGTTTTTTCCACCAGACCATGTCTCGATATATGAATCTAATTCTTTCCAGCCCCGAAGGTTAAAATATCCCACACAAAAATCCGCACGATTTGATAATTCAAGGGTTTCTTGGAGAGCGGGCAGAAGGCTTTTTTCTATGTTGTCAAAAATGCGCGGCATTAGAATATCCTTTTTGAAGAGTTCCTTACTTACGTCTTTCCGAAGTCATCTATAGACTTTCATATAATTAATTTCACTGCGTTATCAGTCGTCGACGTATAACTAATACGCCTTCCTCCTTCCAGCCTTGTGAAATTAATTATATGAAAGTCTATATAACCTCATAAGGAACGGTGAGCGCCGGATATCTCCACTCCGCTTATCAGGTTGGCATGCAATCAGCTTATCAGCTTATCAGCTCAACCGCTCAATAGCTTACCAGCTTACTTATCAGACCATAACCGAACAAAATCAGCCGGCACTAAAGGTTTTTTAAAGACCGCTAAATAAATATCATCCGGAGTCCCGCCAAAAAAGACTGCGTTCGGAATCTCCCGGATACGTGACTTCAAAAAGGAATGCCATAGACCTGCCAATGTAATCGGGTCATTGGACGATACACTGTCGAGCGGAACAAAAAATTCAGTCTTTTTTGTCAAGCTATCGACACTTTCTTTTATGCCTCTAAGATCTTGGTGAAATAAACTATTATTGGAAGAATACTCAAATTGACTGCCTCTTTGGTTTGTAAACTCCGACCAGTTGGGACAAGGCGGCTTTATGGTTCGGACTCCATCTTCCATTTGTTTAAAATCCAGGAATCTTTTTGTGGTTAGATACTCTATATTACTCCAGGTCTTTTCACAGGCAAGGGGTAAAAGGTTCCAGTGATCCTCCCATTTTTGCAGAGGACCGCTTCCGATAATCAGTAGCGGGTATGACCGGCCAAGGCTGTCACTGCTGTCCCTTCCGACACCGCAAACAATGCTATCTTTCTCAGAGCCTCTGGCCCAAAAACGCCATGAATAGAGATTTGAAGAATAGTTGCGTTTTGAACCTAACATATGATAACCTTTTTCAACCCAATCAGAAAACGCCTTTAATAGCGGAGCTTGAGAACCAACTCTGAAATAGTCTCTGGCCACTGGATGCTTACCCCACGCGGCCCAGTTCCAGGAGTGCTTCGATTTTACTAATCCCAGCATTTTACGATATTCCTTGGCGCTCTTCCAGGAGCACTTGTGAGGAGTTTTATAATAGGTCGGTTACCATTAAACTGATAATTTACTTTGATATATCTGATTCCCAAACGTTTGAGAGCCGTCTTATGCCTGGGAAATTCTTTAGGATAAAAAGTCCGCTGTCCATCGATAAAATCTTTTAAAAACTTAGCAAATGCTCGATAACCTGTATACTTTTTGGTCAAAACGAGGTTTCCTACCTCAACCTGAAAAATGACATCCCTACAGGTCTCGGGTGACCAGTTAAAAGTCTTTCTCACAGGATAGTTGAGATTAATAAGCTTTTGGGCTTTGTCCGCGCACTGAAGTTCAAGGCTGGTTGCATGGGGTCTTATTTGCGCTTCCGGATTGATATCAGTGGGTAGCCCTCTGATTGAGACGGTGTAATTGGCTCTCACAAGTTTTACGATTTTAGCCCCTTTCGTTAAGAAGGAAAGAAAGTAGGGGTCGAAAAGTATCCTCCGGTCCAGCGCCTGTTTTGCATAATAACCTTTTTGCGGATTTCTGCTGACAAATGGCGCGGCCGGCCCATTCACAAATTTTACAGCATAACCATCCTGACCTAAAAGGATCTGGTCTAAAGTCTTTTGATCAGACACTCCTTGAATTTCCACCAAAACTTCCTTTTCCCAAAGGTCCTGGAGATGGCAAGCAGTTTCCGAGCAAACAAAGTTCCATAAATAATCGAGAGGGCCGATTACCAGTTTCCAGAAAATCTTGTCATTGCCGGTCGACTTGCCGGCCATAGAAGCACTGAGCTTATCATAGGCCATGCGGGCCACAAAAAAAGGAGACTTGCTGGTGACTGTATCTTCATTGAATACCTGGGCGGCCATATGGTAAGCTATTGTTTTTGAAGCAGCCGCCGGCGTAACCTCGGCCAGAGCGTTTTGATATTCTCGAAATGCCTTTGCGGCTAATAACTGAGACTCCAGAGTTTTCTTTCCCTCGACTTTGCCGATCTTTTTTTCTAATCTGGAAATAATGGTTTTTCCTTTGTCTGCAGCCTTTGCCAGAGCCCCCTTGCTTTCAAACTTCATCATATCTGCTTTTGCCTTAGTGAATTGAAACTCGTAAATACGCTCAACCCATGAAGGCACATCATGGTCTATTGTTAAAGGTTTCAGTTCAATCGCCATTCTGTTCAAAACAGCAAAATACGGACCTTGATTGATTGCCATTCTTGCCGCTACCTGACGCCACTCTTCTCTCTCTTGAAGCCTTTCAACGCCTTCTGGAAAAACAAGCCCAAAATTGAGCCAGGCTTGAAAATAAGCCTTCCTGTACCAGGTTTGGAATTCAAGTTTTTGACCTGCTATAATAATAGGATCTACGAGAGCGGATTCCATTTCATTAAGAAACGAATCGATTTGCTTTTTCCCTTTAAGGGTGAAGGCCGGCGGCACACTCGTTTGACGTAAAGCTGATAAACTGTCTCCCCAGAAATCTTCCAGAGTCACATACGACAGAGATTCATTTGAGTTAACCCAGGTGACAAGCCACCCGAGATCGACGCCCTTTAAAGTCAATATATGCTTTAACCATGCATGCAAATTATTCATTTCCTGGTTAAGGCTGCTCGAATCGGTTTGCCAGACCAAATTATAAAGATACTGGTCGGCAAACCGCTTTCTTATCTCAGGTATAATCTTTTGATCTGCCATTAAAACGATAGGTTTATAAGAAGGCTGAGGCATGGATTTGAGTGTTTCAAGGCTTTCAGCTTGCAGACGGGCGTGCAAAAGATTGATGCGCCTTACGAGGTAAGCTACGTGTTGGCCGATAACTTCGTCGGGAGTGAAATCAGAAAAGTTTACTATCCTCTCTCCCATCTGTCTGTCAAAAGAGATCTGAAAGCCGTCTTTAAACTGTTTGCAATACTTCTCCTTGAGTCGAATCTCAACATTATTACTTTCATTCAACCCAAATCTGGGAATCCACCAGTTGCGATTCTCCTCTTCCACTTTCAGAAGCGCCTGCCGAAAACGATCCATGATAATGACATCCGTCAAGACTTCTCCCTGTAATATAAGAGGTTTTGAAAACTCATGAGAAATCCCTCTCATGGTTCTAAGATTCTTTACAAAGGAAAAGCTCAACAGGCCACAAATGGCAACCACAACAGCAACCCATGAAGCTATGCCAAGATTTCTGGTTAGCAGGCTCCATTCAAGTTTCCGCTGGGTAGGGGCAAACAGATTTCTGTCATTAGGTAGAATTTGCTCAAAAAAATCATGCAGAAACAAGCCATTATTCGTTCCAGGCAAGACATCTCTCTCTTCAATAAGCCCGAGAGACTTTAAGAAATGTGAGTACGGGCTCCCTTCCTGTCGTCCGCTGCTAAAGAAAAGACCTCTTAAAAGTGGAGTCTCCTGGTAGGGATTTTCCCAAAAAGCCCCTTTAATGAAAGAATCAAAGCCGGATTTCATTTTTTCAAACTCTTCAGGAAAAAGAAGGAGGCCCGGATCAGCGCCCATGGACCCGGACTTATGGAAAAGGAGGAGCCGGAGATCTCTTAAGCGCCCCCCGATTGTATGCATAGCACGGTCGACAAAGGCAACTACATCTGTTGACAGGTCATGATTTATGAGTCCCATGGCCTGTTCAAGGCTTTTATCCGGAAGATGATCACAAAATTGAGTCATACCTTGAATCAAGTCGCATTTGGTTACAAGAACGTATACCGGAAACTTTATACCTAAAACCCGCATCAATTCATCAATACGGCGCCGGATGTTTCGACCATCTTCTTCAAGGGCTTCGGGGCCTGAGCCAAGTAACTTATCAGCCGCAATGGTAACAATGAGGCCATTGAGAGATTCTCTTTTTCTGTATTTGACCAAAAGGTTGAGGAATTTTTGCCATTCCTCTTTATCACGGCCTTCATCGACAGGAATAGCATATCTGCCGGCTGTATCGATAATAATAGCCTGTTCAAAAAACCACCAATCACAATTCTTTGTCCCGGAAATGCCCGAAGTTCGTCTGACATCCGCAAACGGTGAAGAAAGACCCGCGCTTTTAATTGACGTGGTTTTTCCGGAACCACTTTCTCCGATCACCATATACCATGGAAGCACATAAAGAGGGTTGCCATATTTTTTCAAGTGAGAAGACTTAAGAGACTCAATGGCCTCTTTCCAACTATCCTGAAGTTCTTTTAAACGCACACTCTCTTTATCGTCCATGGTTTTCAGATAGGACTCATCCTGCTCAATGATCTGGTCAACAAAATGCTGTTCCCGACGTTTAAGCCATAGTTTTCTTAGAAAAAGCAAACCCAGCCCTAAGCCTAAAAGGCCCAGCAAAATGAAAAATCCTACCCACCATGCCCAATCAAGGCTCAGAACGATCCCAAAAACCAGAAGGATAGTCAGTAGAATTACTGCTATAATAAAAAAGACTTTAAGAATTTTAAAAAGAATCTGCTTCATTTACTGTAACCGTTCACGGGAAAACCAGTGGCATAACAAGGCTATTTCCCAACATGTAAGCTTTTACAGGTGCTGTAGATTTGCGTTTTCAGGGCAATCAACTATAGTGTTGCTATGTTGATTGCCCTGAAAACGTGCATATGCAGTGCCTGTGAACGCTTACTATTTACTTAATAAACTTTCTCCGATATTGTTTAGAATAAACCCGTAAATCAAAAACAGAACCGAGTAAAGAAGAACGGGGGTTCCAAGACAAAGAAGCGTAAAAGTTGAGAAGCGTTTTTTTTCTTTAGGAGAGATCACCTCGCTAGACTCAACAGGATATGCTTCCGGAAAAAGCTCTCCTTTTTCAAGAGAAGGTAGTCCCACTGAACTTCCTGTAAGAAGTTTTAAATTTGATGTCTTTAACTGTTCCAGGAGATATTCGTCTCCTTCATGGCAATAGCGTCCCATAAAACCTATAGCCAGACAGAGATAATAAACCTCCCTCACGTCTCTTTGATGGGGACCAAGAGTATTTAAGCGTTCAAAAAAAATCTCGCCGGCGTCGGCCGTCTGATAATAAAAGCGCTGGAGTTGTTCACCCTGCCACAGATGTTTTTCTTTCCACGAAGAGTTTAAAATAGCCTCATCAATCCAGGCAAAAATAGCAAAGCGTGCCAGGTCGTAATCCTCCTGAGAGAAAGCGCCGTTATTGAGACTCTCTTGACTTTTCGAGATCAGACGTTGAATATCGGCCTTAACCTGATCAAAGGGTGGTTGTTTTTTGGCCACTGTTTTCAAAAAATATGCCGCGTAGGCAACGAGTTCTATAAAACAATCGGTCAATCGCATATCTAACTTTTCCCCACAACCATTAGTTCTACCTTTAAATCTTCAGGAGCTGCATCCCAATACAAAGCAATGTTGTAATCTTTGAGCACACGGGTCCATTGATCACTGTGATGGTCAATCTGAAAATAAATAGAGTAAATCCGACGAGGCAATTCTTGTGGCGGCGTCGGAAGGTGTTGCAGCTTTACTCCGGGAAGAGCACGGGCGATAAGAATAGGTAAAGATTCTCGTGAACTTATTTTTGCGATTGTCTCCAGGGACTGAAGCACGAAATCAGGATCCTTTTCCGTTTCAAAAACCAGGTAAAAACGGTTTCGTCCTTCAAAAATCGTTGGGGATAAATCACACGTATAATAGGTTCCATCGTATACGAGTTGAATCACATATTCCGGCCCGGCCGTAATCTCATCCAAAAGTTGGGTGATTAGAGTCTGGGCGCCTGAAAAACATTTCCACAGGTTTTGATGATCATATCCGGATAGAAGGCGGGTTCCGTCTTCCAGTTCTCCCATCACATTGACCTGCTCTGAAAAAGAAGAGAGTTCGCCGATCAACTCTCTTAAGAGGGCATACACCGTCCAGGGATGAACTTGTTGAGATTCAGTCAAATGAAAAAGCGAAGGAATGTAGCGGTTAAGAGACCTTAAGGCTAAAAGATAAACCATATCTCTTGTCCCGAATTCGACCGTATGAATTCCCCTTTCACGTTTATAAGATTCAAGCTGGTGGCCGCGAGATGCGATCTGGTCTCTGATTTCCTTGACAATCTTTACGAGAGGACCTGAACCGAAAATGGCAAGTGAGGGAGGAATAAACTGTTCGGAAAGCGTTATCTCTTCGCCTGATCTTTCCAGTTGAGCAAGAGGAATAAGTATATAGTCTCCGATTTGCTCCTTTTCCGTTTCCCAAAATATTTTCAGGACATAGTGAAGCCTCTTAATCTGAGCCGGCGGCCCGCTTTGATGTAGGTCGGAAACCTCTTCAGAGTCGGTCGTTGTCACAAATCTGGTAGTTACTTCTGAAAGGTTTTCTAATTTGGAAAGGACGGTAACGTTTTCTCCGGTACTGCTCCATTTTTTTAGGCCGATAAAAACGGTAAAAGGTTTGTCGCCATCCACCCAGGCTTCATCAAAAGAACGGGCCTCGATAAGAGAATTGTCCGGGAAAATTAGATAGGTCATATCCGGAAACAAAAATTCACCTTTCAGGAGATTAAAAGAAAGATTTCCCAGAGCGGTTTTTTGGATTTCTAAATTCCCGACACCCCAAAGGTGAGGCTGAAGGAATTTATGAAAAGGTGTCAACAAAGACTGAAAATGAAGATCTTCCAGTTGAAAATGTTGTGGTTGTAAAAAGAGGCCTTGATGCCAAAAAAGAGGTCTTTCCATATTCATTCCTGTCGTTCCATGATGTTAGGGATGGGGAGAAGTTATTTTGCCTGCATATATAGAGACTGTCACATATTAAATTGCACAAGGCCAGAGGGAGAAGGCTGTATTGTAATACGCCGACGACCGATAACGCAGTGAAATTTAATATGTGACGGTCTATATTATTGAATCTGTTTCGGGCCCAACGTAAGTTCTATATTTAAGGGGCCTGGTTTTAAAATTTTAGTCCGCTTAATCCACCCTTTTTTTTCTATAATCACCGGAATATCAAACAGCCGTATAATTCTCTCTTTGTGAAGCGCATAGTAACCTACCACAATGGCTATATATCTTGCACCCTCGGCTCGGTTCAACCGAAAAGTCAAATCTTGCCCAGGATGAATAATTAATCTTTCTGAGCCAGCCACACTGCTATCAAAAAGGCCGCATTCCAAAAGTTTGTAAAGCCCGTTATTATCGCCGGCAAGCTGATTGAAAATATTCGGATTTCTGAGTTGATAAACACATATAAGGAGAGTGTGAGGCGTTCCCTCGTGGAGGTTTAATTGAAAATCGGCTTTTAAGTGAAGTTGAATAGCCTCTTTTTCGTATCTCCACTCCGGAGGAGCAAGAGGCAGGGATGCACATGAATAGACTCCGAAAGCAATCAACAACAGGAAGAGTGAGTTGATATATTTTTTCACTTTGTTACCTCCTTATATCTAAAGTGATCGGTTTCAGGTTCAGGGTTCAAAAGTTACAACCTACTGATATCCTTAACTTTATAACACAATGCTCAGATTGGTCTCTTTCACCCATTGGGTAAAACATAACAAGCGCCATTATTGCCGTGTTATCCTTTTCTTAATAGTGAGTTAGGGCTCTTCAACCGGGAACCGTGAACGTTGAACCGCTCAACCCAGGTTATGGTACGAACGATTTTTGAGCATTCTTTTCAAATTCTCTTAAGAATTTCTCCATGAAGCGTCCTGAGTCAAACCATTTTTTGCATGTATAAAACTTTTTTTCATATACCTCAAAAAATTCTGCTTTTTGGAACGGTCCGAACTTAAAACCTCCGCTACCGGCGGTTTTGATCTGATCAGGTTCCAATTCGTGTAAGATTTCACCTACCTCGGTGTGGGCAGCCTCTTTAAATGCTTGATGTGCAATCAGAAAGGCTTTTTCGATCTGCCCAAGATAGCTCTCAAGGGATCGGACATGGCTTTCTCCACCTTCCAGATGAAAACCTATGACCTGTCTGATCGTTTCATCCCCGGTGCTTTCGCCAAGAAAGGTTGTATTAATCACACCCACCACTTGATTGAGGGCATCAAAGATAGTATTCAAGGATTCAGCCAATTTTTGTAAAAGTTCTGTGGAAGATAGATCGGCCTGAGATATCCTTCTTCCTAACAACAACGAAAAAAGTCTCGTAAGAGCCTCTTCATCTATGTTTAAACCGCTGTATCTGATTGAGAGCGCTATATTAAATTCAGCGGTCAGCTTCTCAAACAACATTAATTTTTTGCTATCTGAAAATTCTTTTAGTCTTTCTTCAAGATATGTTTCGATTAAAGTTTCAGCCTGCAAGCGATCTGACTTATAAATTTTTCTGATTTCATTTGTTATTTGTTCTATCGATATTTGGTTGCTCATTCCCCTATCTCTTGTCACTACCATTCTCCGGATAAAGGATAACCGTCTCGGATATAAAATCGTTTTCTTCGGGTTGGTCCGCTCCCTTTGTTGCCGGGATATCGTCCTCATCTGCCTGAATAGGCGGTGATTTCTCTTTTCTAAAGTCAGCAGGTGAAAGAATGACCGTCTCCTCTATCCCATACTCATCTTGTGAGACAACATTCTTATTGTCAAATTGCTCTCCGTTTGCTGTTGAGACAACAACCGTTTTTTCTAATTCATCCTCCTGTGCATCTATATCTATGCCGATACTCCATTTTTCCATGATCTTAGCGAGGATGTCAGAAATAGCCTTGTTTTCCGGTGCAGGCTCTGCTTGCACAAAATTGAGCTCATGAGAAAACAATTTGTCTTTGACCTCTTTTCTGAGGTTTTCCAACTCTTGCTGGAATTTGTCCTTCGACCATTTAGAATCTTCCATCAAGCCGGTTTTCAACCCAATCTTCAATAAAGACCAGCCTAAACCTATAGCTTTTTCCCAAAGCCTCAACCAGTCTTGACTAACACTATTTCCATCAGGAATCCAGAAAATATTTTCAGGAGAAAAAGCGCCATCAAAGCTGTTTTTTAGAAAGCTCTCCAGGCTATCATCATCACTTGGGACTATTTTCTCAATTTTCTCTCCAAGAGTCACATATATCTCTGAAATATCTTGTTTTTTGTTGACCAGAAGCGTGTAAAACCAAATAATCCCCAAAAAATGGGGGCTGTAATATGGGAATAATTTCGGAAGAAACGGTGGCTTGACGGCATTTTCCCCTATGTCTATAAGCTTTAGCTTAAAGTTCCAGAAAAACGGCAACAGGCCACTCTGATCTGTAAGGTTAATCCAGATTCTATCAATAGATAAACCAAACCCTGGATCATCTATTCCGGAAAAGATAGTCTGAACAAGCTCGCCCAAAAAAGAAAGCTTTAAATACAAGACTTCCAGAAAATATCTTTTGTTTTTGTCAAAGAAAAAAGGGGTTGCTGACAAACTATTTTGTTTTAAAGACTTGAGGCAACTCATTCTGCCCAACTGTTGCTTTTCACTAAGTCGGTTTTCCAAGTCGTCAAATGAGGCGCCTGAAATTAGAGACAAAAAATCGAGAGCGTTAACTGATGCGGCATCAAAAATCAACATGAAAAAAGGATAAAAAGAGAGCGGAACAATTCTTGAGGCGACTAAACCATCTGATCCATAGCACTCCTGCCGGCTGGAGCAATCAATACAAGGAAACCGATTCAAGCAATTTTCCTTGTCTATTAGGCAACCGAATTCTTTGATCAAATCCCACCTGTCTTTAAGTGCGGAATGGTCAGAACTCTCCAATGAAAAAACGTAAAAATCGGACTTGCCTCTTGAACTAAAACACGACGGACAAAACAGATAGCGCTTAAGTGAGGTGGAATACCGCTGAAACCCCAAGCCGGTCAAAATGTCGTCATCATAGCATTGTTGAAGAGGCAGCCCGCAGGCCGGACACGGGGGATGAAAAAAGATCTGTTTTGACTTGCAAAAAAATAAAGATTGTAAAGATATCAACCCTCCATCTTCTCCGATTTGATCAGCCATGATTATGGCGGAACCATCCTGATTTTTTCTCGAATAAAACAAAAAGGTCTTCTGCCAGCATTGATCAATATCCTGGTTGTTTAAAGGCCGTAATTCATCCTGTGTTAGATGATATTCATCTTTTTGCAACAAAAGGAATACTCGTTTAATTTCACTTCCGGCATCGGTAACAAACCGAGCTTCAATGAGCCTGGCAAAAGGGTCTGATTCACTGATAACCAGAAATGGAAAAGGAGATTTTTCCAGAATGGAACTATCTTGAGAGATCAAAGAAAAATTCAATTGGAACTTCGTATCGGTAAGCTCAAGATAAGGTAACAAAGATGGCGTCTCGATATTATTCACTCTAAATTTCTCCATGAATTAGCGCCCTATCGGGCGAGCTCTTAGCTGATAGCTGATAAGCTTAACAGCTACCAGCAATTCCCGACGCCCCTTTAAGTTGAATAAACTCAAGGAGTTGTACTTGAGCATGTCGTAATATATATCGCCTTTTCTGTGGTATTTAGAGCATTTTTAGGCTAATAATATTAGCACTGAACACCTGTAAAATCAGATAGTAACAAAACATGATGATTCATCATGGGAACTACAAACGCGTCGGGAATTGCTGCATCTACATCTTTGTGTTTTTTCCAATTTCCAATTTCTAGTTTCAAATTTCACTGCCAAAATACAAGATCAACAAAGTGTAAACTACTTTTGACTTGTCGTGAAGGATGCCGAATTGCTGCTAAAAATTTTCTCTTTCTTGAAGTGCTTCTCCATAAAGTTTGCAAGATCTGACCTGTCATAAGTGATGTTTAATTTCGTTTTGAGGTGTATCAAATCGTCATGAAGTTCCAGTGCGCTTTGATATCTTAATTTTTTGTCTTTTTCCAGGCATTTCATCACAATGCTATTTAACTCGTCAGGGATATCCGGTCTTAATTTTATTATAGGAGCTATCTCTTTTTCCGGAATGAACCTAATGGCCTCTATATCACTGCCAAATTGATATAATTTTTTTCCGGATAATATTTCATAAAAGACAATACCCAACGCATATATGTCAGCTCTATGGTCGACAGATTGCCCCAATGCCTGTTCCGGAGACATATAGGAAAGTTTACCTTTAATGACACCAGCCAGAGTTAAACTTGGCTCAGATCTGGCTTTTGAGATTCCGAAATCGCTTATCTTGACCTCTCCTTGAAATGAAACAAGGATATTTTGAGGACTAATATCTCGATGAACAATATTCAGAGGTTCTCCGGTCTTGTCGTCTAGTTTAGAATGCGAGTAGTGCAAACCTCTACTAATCTGTGAAACAAGAAAAACTGACTGATTAACAGGAAGGCCCTTTTTTGTCACCGCCGTGATTTCAGCCAGATTTTTGCCGCGGACATATTCCATAGAGATAAAGTAAACATTCTGAAACTTGCCAAAATCATTTATCTGAACAATGTTTGGATGTTGTAATAAGGCGGCCAGTCTGGCTTCTCGGATGAACATTTTAATAAACTCTGAATTCTCAATAAGATGAGGCAGTATTTTTTTTATGGCTACAATCCTTCGGAAACCATCCTCGCGCACATAGTCTGCCAGGAATAACTCGGCCATTCCTCCTTGCGCTATTTTCTTTTGCAATATATAAGGACCGATTCGAGTTATACCTTCAGATTTTTTTTGAATCTTTAATGCTTTTGTCTTAGAAATACGATCTATCACTGCCACAATCGCTGAAAACAATAAAACACTAAAAACTATCGCATAGACAAGGAGCGCTTTGTATTTACTTATGAAGCTGTATAAGTGGGTTGAAGAAAATATCAAATACACTTTGCCGATATTTATTCCGGAAAACGTGACAATTGTTGAAAAGCTGACAATTTTTTTATTGTCAGGTAAAGACTTTGCTTCGATAGAAACCCCTTTAATGGTATTTATATATCTTCCATTCTTTATGGGAATAGATGTCCCATTTATCTTATCAGAATCGGTATGAGCCACCAACTTATTTTTATGATTCAGAATTGATACAAATATCAAGTTATTACTACCATCAACCTCGCCAATTGCCACATTCAGAGACAACATATTCTTTTCTAAAAGAGACGGGCCAATCTTAGCGGCAAGCTTCCGGGTTACCGACAATCCGTGTTGATAAAAATCATTATTCAGACGTTTTACACGGCTATTTAAAATTAAATAGCCGGTTACAGAGGCTATAAGCCAAATGATAAGACATATAACTATGCTATTTCTATTACGTCGAACAAATTCTATCTCAAGTAATTTTTTAGTGGTCTTCTTGAAAATGTTCGTTGGGAACTCTTTCACCCATAACATGGTCATTGAGGCAATTTCGCGAACAGACGCCATGGGAACCTCTCTATCAAAGGCTAAGTAGTCAGTTTCTTAATAATTTCCAGGCACCGGACAATTACTTGACGTTTCAACCAACCCAGGTCTTTTCTTTTAGCGATTTCCGATAAAAAGATATCTTTAGATTTATCAGACCCTCCTGGCTTCAGTTCACTATTTGTTGCCCGGATAATTTTGAACCTGTTCAGGTTTATACAATTAAAAACTTCTTGGGAAAAAGGTTTGTTTGTTCCACACAGAGGGCATGCAATAGAGGCCATTTCTTTCGCAAGAACACCCCTGCTGCCTGTTTGTGATCTATAAGCAGCTCTCAGCTTGCTAACTATACACCTAAACTCTTTGTAATATAACACAATTATCACAAACAACAATATGGTAAAACTCGAAAGCGCCCCAAAACCAAAGCGCTTTTTGAATTTATCAATTTCAGCGGCTGAAATGGCCAGATATATCTCGCCAATCTTTGTTTCTGCATAAATCACATCTGAAGAAAAACTGACAATCCTTTTGTAGTCGGATGAATCCCCTTCCCAAAAAGTAACTTGATTAACAGTAAGCGCCCCCTCCTTCTTTATAGACATTATCAGTTCAACATTGGTGTAAGCCATGATGTTGTTTTTATGATCAACAATAGCTGCATAAACTATATCCGACTTGCTGGTAGCTTCACTAAGCAATGCACTCAGAGTCGGCATGTCCAGTTCTAACAGAGGTAAGCTGGCCCGACTGGAAAACGCACCGGCCATTTCAACACCGGATTGACTGATAGCCTTCCTTATCCGGCTAATCTTACTTGCAGTAATCATATAGAAAACTGCAATACACATCCACCAGACCAAGAGACACAGGATTAAACGGCTTCTGTTTTTCTGTACCCATTTCATTTAACGTATCTTGTTCACTATCTTAAAAAGTCCATAATTCGTAACTTCTCAATAAGTTCGGGCAACTTCTTTAAAATTTTTATCGTCATTCCCGCAAAGGCGGGAATCCAACAAAATCAATGGGTTATGGATTCCTGCCTTCGCAGGAATGACAGAACTTTGGACTGTGCAGTCACTATAATATTCGCTAAATTTGTAGAAATCAGATAATAATTCAACCACAAAGACACTAAGTAGTGTCTGAACGAAAAGTCCGGTTTTGGGTAGGTTGGGTTGAGCGTAACCAGTTATGTTGGGTTTCGTACCTCAACCCAACCTACAAATATCAAGCAATTAGCAAAATATGATTTCAGTAAGCGAAACCCAACAAATCATGTGGCAGGGGTTTTCGTTCAGGCACTAAGTATTTTAAATAAAATTATTGTAATAATGAAAAATTGTCAAGTATCTTCTTTTCTTATGTATCATCAATGCAAGGAATGAGACGAAAACCATTCTTCTTGATTTTTTATTTTTATATTATATAATAGTGCTTAAATGAAAACTCCATGAATTGCGGTCTTTCTGTTTTTAGAAAAATATATTTTCACGGAAGTCTAAGTTGAGTGATTTTTTGCGAAGAAATGTGCCAAGATTTTGATGCAGCAAGATTTGCGAAAAGCGTGGGCATACCAATGGATATGTCTAGACTTTTCGCAAGTCCTTGATGCGCAAGAGATTGGTGCAGGTCGAGTAAAAAATCACTCAATTTAGGTAAAGTTAATCTATGAGAAACCAGCTATCTAACGGACTTGAACATTTGACATTCGCTCTGCTTATAATTGGAGGAGGGTTCTTTTTTTTCTCCTGTACCACATTTGGCATTGATAGAAAATCTATGCTTTTTCGATCGGAAGAATATGTTGTTTGCAGACTTAAAAAGAAAAAAACACCTACTATGCTGGCTGAAATGTTTTTGGGGGATAAAAAAAGGTCGTGGGTGATAGAAGACGCTAATGAGAACGCTGCTTTTAAAAAAGGCGAGGTCATTGTTATTCCTCTCAAAGAGAAAAATAAGGGGGGGCTTACAGTTGACGGATTCCAGGTGGTGCCCATTCTTTCATATCATCGTTTTGCTGATAATTGCGACTCTCCCCTTTGCCTGCCTGCCCATGTTTTTGATCAACAAATGAAGTATTTAAAGGAAAATGGTTATAGAGTTATCAGCTTAGGAGAGCTTCATGAATTTTTAAACTATCACAATTCCCTTCCAAAAAGGTCTGTGGTCATTAGCATAGATGACGGCTATAGATCGGTTTATAATATTGCATGGCCTATTCTGAAAAAATATGACTTCAGAGCCACCCTCTTCATATATACCGATTTTGTTGGTGTCTCAAAAAACGCCATAACATGGGATCAACTCAGAGAGGTGAAAAAAAGTGGTTTTGAGATAGGTGCTCACACGATGTCTCACTGCGATCTTACCAGACAGAATAAAGGAGAAGATACTCAAGCCTATATGTCCAGGATCGAAAAGGAACTTGGCATGTCAAAACAGATCATTGATAAAAAGCTGAACCAGAATACTGCTTTTTTAGCTTTTCCCTATGGACGTTATGATCAGGGCGTATTGGATATGTGTAAACGATTAGGTTATAAAATCGCAGTATCTGTGAAAAGAGGGAGCAACCCATTTTTTACTGATCCTCTTGCTTTGAGGAGAAACCAGATATTGAAAAGAGATATAAAGAGTTTTATTTCCAAACTCAAAACCTTTAATAAACTTTTATTAGAGTAACAACATCATGAAAAAAAATATAGCACTTATCTGTATTGTCATTCTATTAACAATGGTCAGCGGCTGTGCCGAACATTTTAAAAAGTTCTCCCAAAAAATCCATGAACGTAAGAAAGAAAATTTGGTTCAGTCATACCTGCAAACCGGCAAAGAGTATGAAGGCAAAGGAAATCTGGCAGAGGCATATAAACAGTATAAACTGGCCCTTACTGTAAGCCCTCAAAACCGGGAAGCTGTTAAGGGCATTGACCGGCTGGAAAAAGAGTTGTTCAAATGGGCAGAAAAATATTATCGGGAAGGCATGAAATTATATAATCAGGGGAAATATCGCCCGGCCCATCGTAAATTTTTAACAGCTTTGAAATTTTGGCCGGATCATTCCAGAGCACTTAAAATGCTCACTCCTCGCAAACACGTCAAATATAAAAAGTATATTGAGCATATAATCAAACAGGGTGAAAGCCTTTCAAAGATAGCGATGATTTATTATGGGGATTATAGCAAATTTCCTGTTATAGCTGAATACAACAATATAGCCGATGCTACATTGACACATGTCGGGCAGAAAATTAGAGTCCCTGAAATAGAAGGGGTGCCATTTTTAACAGAAAAACAGGATATCAAGCCTGAAGAGGCAAGGGCTGCGGAGGTAAAAGAGAAGGAAGAACCCGTAGATAAAGAAGTAGAAGAAGAACTTGAAGAGCCTGTAGATGAGGAAGTAGAAGAAGAACTTGAAGAGCCTGTAGATGAGGTGAAAATCTATAGAGACCAGGGCGTAGAATTCTTTAACAAGATGAAATACCAGGAAGCTATTACTGAATTCAACAAGGTTATAAATGTAGATCCAGATGATGCAACTACCGTTGAATACCTTGCCAGGTCGCACTTTCAATCTGCCCTGGCCTTGTTTGAAAAAAAGGATTACTTGAAAGCAAAAAAGGAATTTGAACTATCTCTCCAATACAATAAGAAGTGCCCAACATGCCGGGAATACATCAAAAAAAGTGAAGAAACATACATGGAAATCCATTACAAAAGGGGTATCGCGCACTTTGGAAAAGAACAATTGGTCGAGGCTATTATGGAATGGGAACTGGTCAGGGCTATTGATTCCAACTATAAAGAGGTAGCAAACAATATCAAAAAGACAAAAATTCTTTTGAAAAGACTGGAGGAAATAAAAAAGTCTCAGAAGGCCAAATGACAGGCAGAAATCGTAAAGCGATTAACTGTGAACCGTGAACCCTAAAACCCAGATCGGCCCAATGTCCAATTTCAAACCTGTCGTAAAAGGGTTTATGGGCTAACAAAAAACTAAATTTTACGAGGTCTGTACTTTACATATGAAAGCGCCCATTATTGTTGTCCAACTGGTTCATATCTATGGACCTCTGAAAGGTGAAATCCAGGAGTTTTCTGAACCCACGATCTTGATTGGCCGCCATCCTTCTTGTCATGTGCTATTTCCGAAAGATGTTGCAATCGTCTCTCGAAGACATGCACAAATCGTCAGAGAAGGGAATCGTTTTAAGTTAATTGATCAGAGCGCCAACGGAACATTTGTAAACGGAAAAAAAGTAAAAGAATCATATCTCAAAGATGGAGATGTTTTGATTTTTGCTGAAGGCGGACCCAAGGTGAGTTTTTTGACCAAGATGGTGGAACGTCAAAATGAAATCAAAGACATCCCTTTGCCGGGCTTACCGCAAGAACCGGAAATAGTTGAGGTTGAGAAGCCATCTATTGCTCAGGGTCAATCCGAATCGAACCTGGCAGAAGAGATTCCCATGCAGCAGGTTCAGGTTCCGCTTGTCATTCAATTCGGTCCTACCATACGCTCTTTTAAAAAACTTCCTGTGACCATCGGAAAAAATCCGAACTGTGATTTGAGCATGAACCATCCAGCAGTCCTTGATCATCATGTCCAGATCTTTTTCACTCAGGATCAATACTGGATAAAGGATCTCACCGGACTGATGTTGATATCGATCAATGGGCAGCCTGTTAATTTTCAGAGTCCTTTAACTCCCGAAGACCTTGTGGCATTAACTCCTCAGGGACCAACTTTTCGATTTCTGCATGGTGGGCGTTTAGCAGAAATCGAAAAATCCGATTCTGAAGAAAGCGTGAACGTGCTTCATGAAAAAGAAGAGACATGTCCGCCGGACAACCATCAAGAAGGATGCATCAAAAAGGCCAAGTTCATAATCAATAAATTTTTAGGAACCGGGACGAAATAACTTCCCCGTTTCTAAACTCTCATCGTGAATTGGCGGGGAAATCTTCAGCCTTGACTCTACTTTAATGTTTGAGTAACAGTTCACGGTTCTCGGTTTACAGTTTTATGTTTTGATCAACTGTAAACTGTGAACTGTAAACCGTTACATATTAGACTTATGCGATACAAAAATATATCTGAAATAAACTTTGTCGGCAAATCGGATAACGGCCTTAAACGCACAAATAACGAAGATTGCTTTATGGTAAGGAGCGAACTGGGCTTTTGTCTCGTGGCTGACGGCATGGGTGGCGCTGCGGCTGGAGAAATAGCCAGCCGTATCTTTGCTGAAACTACATTAGAGCTTTTTTCAAGCTCTGCCGGCAGATCTGAAAAAGAGACAATCGAATTAGTCCAAAGGGCTTTTAACTTTGCTAATGAAAGAATCTTGAGTCATGTAAAGAAAAATCCTCATCACAAGGGAATGGGATGCACAGCAGAACTGATGGCCTTTTCCGATAAGGGCTTTGTTATCGGTCATATGGGAGACAGCCGAACTTATTGTTTAAGAGATGGACAACTCAAACAACTGACTCAGGATCACTCACTTGTTCAGAATCAGATAGACCAGCGTCTGATTACTCCAGCCGAAGCCAGAAACCATCCTCTTCGAAACGTCATTCTTCGGGCAGTCGGTATCAAAAAGAAGTTAGTTCTTGATTTGGTAAGAGGCATTACGTTTCCAGGTGATTTGTTTCTTCTATGCTCAGACGGCCTTTCGGATATGGTCGATGATAACCAGATCCGGAACATCCTCTTTTCTACAACCCCTTTGCATCAAAAAGTAGAAAAACTCATTGAATCGGCTAACGCGGCTGGAGGTTACGACAATATTACCGTTGTTCTTGCAGACATTTAGATTTACCCTCCCATGGAACTATTAAGCGAACTTAAAAGATATTTTGATCTCTCCTCATTCCGTTCCGGCCAGGAAGAAGTGGTTAGAACTGTTTTGGAGGGGAGAGATGCCCTGGTGGTCATGCCAACCGGAGGAGGAAAGTCGCTGTGCTACCAGCTCCCTGCCTTAATCCGTGAGGGAACGGCCCTTGTGGTTTCTCCCCTTATCGCTTTGATGAAGGATCAGGTGGATGTTCTTCAAAAAAGAGGGATTGCCGCATCATTCATCAATTCCACCCTTTCCCTCGTGGAACAAAGACAGGTACTTAAAAGACTTGAGGCAGGAGAGTTAAAGCTTTTGTATGTCGCTCCGGAACGGTTTCGCCAGAAGGAGTTTCTACATACCCTTTCCCGCTCCAGGATCAGTTTTGTGGCGATAGATGAAGCCCATTGTATTTCCCAGTGGGGACACGACTTTCGCCCCGATTACCTGCGGCTTGGAAGAATCCTGAAAAGTATAGGACAATATCATATCTTAGGCGCTACTGCTACTGCTACTGAATCCGTCATATCTGATATCATATCTTCCCTTCATCTTACGAATTGTCGACAGTTTGTAACAGGATTTTATCGAAAAAACCTGCTGTTGAGAGTGCTTCATTGTACAAATAAAAAGGAGAAGGAAGACGCCCTTGCGTCTGCCCTTGCTTCAGTGAAGCTTCCTGCAATTGTATATTGCGCCACGAGAAAAGGTGTGGATGAAGTGGTAACGCTGTTGAAAAGTCAAGGGCATCCTGCATCAGGATACCATGCCGGTATGGACGATGAAACACGAAATCGTGTGCAGGAACGATTCATGACAGGACGCAGCGAAATAATTGTGGCAACCAATGCCTTTGGGATGGGAATTGATAAATTAGACATACGTCAGGTCATCCATTACCAGTTTCCCGGTTCTATAGAATCGTATTATCAGGAGATAGGAAGAGCGGGAAGAGATGGAAAAAAATCAACATGCACGCTCCTTTTTTCTATGGGGGATAACTATATCCAGGAATTCTTTATTGACATGAACTACCCTTCGCAGGAAGCGGTCCATGATGTCTTTGAGTTCTTAAAGAGTGATGGGAGGGATTATCTGAGCGTTGGAAATAATGAAATTTCTGAAATGACCAGCTCCGTCCAGAGCGACGGACAGGCAGGGATCATCATAAAAATGCTGGAACAGGCCGGTTATCTGGAAAGGCTATATTCGGGGAGGCGGCTCTGTTTTGTTGCGGCCGGCACAGGAAAACCAAGAGGACCTGTCCGAAAAAAGATATTTGACGCTGTGTCAAAAATTGCAGGATCTAAAGGAAAAAAAGTTTCAATTGACATCCTGGCAAAGGCCGCCGGTATCGAAAAACCAGCGCTTCTTAGAGGCCTTAGACCGCTTTCAGCAGACGGATTGATTACATACATACCCCCAACCGCCGGTCGCGACATCAAAATAGTACGGCCCGAGACAACCTTTAAGGAGTTGAAAATAGACTTTGAGCTCCTTGAGAAAAGAAAAAAGAATGATCTGGAAAAACTCAAAGAAGTGGTGGCTTACGGGTATTTTGGAGGGTGCAGATGGGATTTTCTCCTTTCTTATTTCGGGGACGACAGCGCAACAGACCAGTGCGGGTCCTGCGACATGTGCATTCAAAGAAAACTAAAAAGGACGGATACGAACAAAAAAGAAGAGGAAACAACAATCCTTAAAATATTGAGCTGTGTGGCGCGCATGCAGGGCCGGTTTGGCCGGGCACGTGTTGCCCAGGTACTTACCGGCGCTTCAAGAAAATGGATAACCTCACAGGGAATGAATCGACTCTCCACTTATGGCTTGTTGTCCAACTTCACCCAGGAAGAGGTCATTGATCTTGTTAACCAGTTAGATCGGCAGGGATGTTTTGTTCGCCAGGGAGATCATCTTTACCCGACCATAGCCCTGAGTGAAAAAGGGCTTGCGGTGATGAAAAAAGAGGAGGAGGCGTTTCTGAATCTGCCGGAAATCAAAAAAACGGCCAGGACTTTTGCAGAGGTAGCTACTTATTTTTCTCCGGAACTCTATGAGCTATTGCGTCAAAAAAGAGAAAAATTCGGAACCACAGCAGGACTTCCCTTGTTTATGATAGTTTCAAACCGGACACTGAAAGAAATGGCAGCGTCAGTGCCAAAAAGCATGGCGGAACTTCTCCAGGTACACGGAATCGGACCAGCTAAAATGGAAAAATACGGACAAGAGTTTTTAGACGTGATTTTGGAATATTGTGATAAATCAACCTAAGTTGAGCGATTCTTTGCGAAGAAATGTGCCGAGATCTTGATGCAGCAAGGTTTGCGAAAAGCGTAGGCATACCAATGGATATGTCGAGACTTTTCGCAAGTCCTTGATGCGCAAGAGATTGGTGCAGATCGAGTAAAAAATCGCTCAATTTAGGTTCAAGTTAGTGCATCTTCGGTGCGGACATGAGTGCCTAAAGTTAAGGAATTCCGAAGAGGGGATTGGTACGGGAAATAAGCAGAAAGTAGCTGTGCGGATACTGACGAATAGAGTGTCCCCTGTCCTCAGAACGCCTGAGCGGCAATCAGGTGCAGAAAATGCAGGACAAACGTATTTTAGGAACCGTCGGAAGAACCTTGCTGATCGCAAAAAGATCATAAGGAAGCCGAGTTCAAACCCTTGGATTCATCAACATTAATCATTGTCTTTTATTATGAAATTGACTGAATGGGAAGCACGAGAAGCCGAGAGGTCAGATAACTCTGGTATAACAGTAAGGAAAATGAACAGTTACGGCTCAATAGCTCCTTCGAATGATACCGACAAGTTTGCCGACAATCCTGATCCGGCCCCGGTGCCACCCGCTAAAAACCATAGGCGGGTAAGCGCTGTTAGCCGAATGTAATTCCATAGTCCCTTTTGTTTTCCGTAAAATTTTGAGAGTTGCTTCATGTAGAATGTTTCTAACTATAACCGCGACTATCTGCCCGCTTTCCGCATGATTCTGGGGACGAATAATGGCCAGGTCCCCATCAGCGATATGGGCATCGATCATGGAATCACCCTGAACACGAAGAGCAAAGCAAGTTTTGGAGCCAAAAATCGATGGGTCAATCGGCAACTCATCTTCCCGATTTTCCAGCGCCATGATGGGAATGCCTGCAGCGATTCTGCCGATTATCGGGATGGTTTTTCCAACAGGCCCGCCAGGAATACGCCATGACCTTTTCTTGCCGGCAGGGGCAATAAGATATCCTTTTTCAACCAGAACATGGAGAATGCGATGGATACCTGCCGGTCCTTTTAAACCAAAATGACTGCATATCTCGCGTATCGTTGGCGTAATGCCGAGTTTCTCCTGATACGAGCGGATATAATGCAATACTTGTTCCTGTCTTTGCGTAAGCTTCAAAATATGACTCCCTCCTAAGGAAACAATATATCTCCCGGACTCTTGACACCCTTGCCTCCACGATTGAGTACGTGCGTATAAAAATCATAGTAGTGCTGACATCCTTGTGGCCCAGCAACTCCTGAACAGTTCGGATATCATAGCCAGATTCCAGCAGATGCGTTGCGAAACTGTGTCTCAACGAATGACAACTGCCTGCTTTAGTAATCTCTGCATTTCGGATTGCCATTTTTATTGCACGCTGGATAACGGTCTCAGAAATATGATGCCTTCGCTCTATACCGGTCCTTGGGTCAACAGATCTACGGGAAGCAGGAAATACATACTGCCAGGCCCAACTACGATTTGCATTCTTGTATTTCCTTT
>Ga0255429_1048_pt1 | contig 26524 bp, 27 predicted proteins | sample ANMaggSeSYBR02H9_FD_182636 | JGI IMG/M metagenome (GOLD analysis project Ga0255429, IMG submission 182636) | Sediment cell enrichment communities from methane seep in Santa Monica Basin, California, United Staets - ANME aggregate JGI... | ecosystem: Environmental > Aquatic > Marine > Cold seeps >... | reverse complement strand
CTGTGGCATCCCTTTCCCTGGTAGGTTGTATTCAACCGACTACACAGTCAAAATCTCAAGACTACTATTACAAAAATTGTAAAACTGTTTCGTTGTATGTTTTGTTCCAAGTTCATCGACGTAAACCACTTTTATCTGAACACAAGCATATTTTCGCCTAGTCAACTCTGCTGATGATAATTCAGTTTCAACAAATTTCGGCTTATCCCTTGAAAATAATCTCACAGAATATTTAGTTTTTTCGTTATCAAACCTAAACCAAAATAAATATTTCAAATAATCAAAAGATAATTTTTTTAATATAACATTTGTAGAAAACAAATATTCAAAATGAACGTTATATGCATGTCCCAAACCAATATTCCAAAATGTTAAATAAGTCACAGGATCTTCTTCTGCAGTACTTAAACCAGTGTGCAACTCATACAACCAAATCTTTGGCCTTACCATCTCATGACGTTGTTTATTTATATGTCTAAGATAAAAATATGTTAGTATCACTGTCATTGTAGCTGCAATTGCAGTAACCGCCGGGCCGTTTTCATTCAAAAAACCAATCATATTCATAATGAAAATTCTAAACATTTGGACACTCTTTCAACTCGAGTTTTATAATCAAAACTTTTTTTTATTACTGGCAACATTGTCTAACAAATTGGACATGCTCAGTCAGCATATTAGCCTTTCATAATTAATACGTTTCTTTCTGCAGTTCTATATAATGTTGCAGTTGAAATCAAGGGCAAAGTTCGCACCCCATCCCACGGCAAAGAGCAATTAAAAACATGGTATACGCAAAGTCCCATGGCTGATACTAAAACTATAAACTTTCGATTTAAAGCCATTCTAAGCGTTTGGCCTATACACTAGGGAGCACGGATAAAGTACTGTGAGCACTCTCTGATCAAGCCACACAATACAATCTATGGTACGGTTACGGGACATAGAGCAATGGATAAAAAGCAAAATACAATCCAAGGTTTAAGTCCTGGGAACCTGCAAAAGCAGATGAAAAGGAAGTCCCCAGAACCAGAGGTGTATTCATCAAATACAATATGTAACACGGGATGCACATTATTATAACTTTGCCGTGTACCGGCCTTGAGACAAAAATACCGCCCCATAGCGGTAGGTTTTCGTAATGAATCCATCAAGAAAAAGCCGCAACCTATTGAATCCCAAAGTAATATTATCCCAAAGCCGGATAATTCAAAAGGTTTATTAGCAAGGGGTTGTAGTTACTTTTATGCCTGAATTCAGTGTTCAAAGAAAACGTAAGCGAATTAACGTTTTTAAAATAGACAAAATCTATGTATTCAAACATTTTTTAGATGATAGGGAAATTTTTAAAGGTCTGGTAGATTTCTACAATTCAGAATCTTATCGATTTGAGATGAAAAACGCTGGTCAAAGAAACAAAGTAATGAAGTTTCTGGATATGAAAGGTGGGTTTGATGTTTACCTTATCGAAAATCCTGCTGACTTTATGGTAATTATCGGTAAGGATAAAAAATATGCCGGTATTTTAAAAAATTCAGTTGACTTTAGGGAAACAATGGATGCAAGGATTTTCATAATGAAGGATATGGCAGCCGTTGAGGAAGCTGTTAGTTTGGGCGCTGAGAAATATGAAGGGTGAAGTCTACCTTTAGATTTATGGCAGGTCTACAAACAATTATGACCCATGCACCAAAAGGATGGAAGTATCGTAAAAGTCCATGATAAAAAATGCAAACTTCGATTCTAAGCCGATTCTCTGACTTCATAGGTACTTGACCATAGACCAGCGTGTTTTATGACAGTGACGGGCATCCTGACAAGCCGTATATATAAAAACGGGGTTAAGCCCAGTGTTAATGTAAGATGCACCCAGAAAACAAATCTTTTGAGGGGATATGAACCTGGGCACACCTGCGCCCTAAAAATTCCAGGAGGTCGAGTCATGGAATATTGGGCGCATTGTGTGAAAAGATGTGGTGTGATTTAAAAGCTTCGATTTTTTACAGCACTGTCCAGATCAGGCAGGACATGAAGCCCGGGCCGAAGCCCAGGACAGAAAATAGCAAGTCCTTCTTAAGTTCTGGTGTCATTCTTTGCTCTCCCGTAGCGCAGGGAAGCCATTAATATTTTCCCAGTCGTAGGTTTTGCCTTCCTGCTTGTTGAATAATCGTACAATCTCTTGACTAACAGCTATCATGTAATATCCTGTGAATCTTTTGATAATTTAGGCAGAATTCAACTATCCTAATTATAGGTTAGGATTATTTTGTTTTTAGCATAAAGAAATATATCGGTATGTAAGTTAGATTCTTCTACTTGTGTTTTATGGTATAATCTGAAAACAGTATATATTCATCTGTGTAATCATAAAAACCATTGGCCTTTGCTACCAGTTTAAGGTCTATAGAGTCCTGGTTCAGACGTATGAAAACATTAGATACAGTAACAGTAGCCTGTCCTGTTGCATCTGTCTTGTCAGAACCAAAACCGCCTCCGCCTGATATTAATACACTAGCTCCATTTATCAGGTTATTGTCACTGTCATACACTTTTACAACAACTGTCACATTAGTGCTTTCACCATTGTCGATATCACCAGTGATCCCATCCATAGCATTGACCGATACCACTTCTACTATCAGATTTTTTTTTGACTCAGGAATAATAGCCAGGAGGGCGGCCAAGGCAACCATTCCTACTACCAGCATAACCACGATATTGATAGGTAGTTCCATACCATGTTCGTTTTGAATTAAAAATCTATTAGCTTTACTCATCCTATTCACCGTGCCTGCACAATTGCATAACATATATAAATATCAGCACATATAAATATTAGTATATATAAATATCACATTATATAAAAATCATTATATGGGTTATTGCTAATTTTTTTCTTTCCTTTAATGCTGGGATTGTGATCCTGAATTGACCTGTTTTAGACTTTGATGTCTTTGCCATATTATTGTAACCTCTTATTAGTTTACTATAAGTTTTATTAAGGACAAATAATAAATTCGGTTATCTAAAAATGATCAAATTATGGAACTATAAGAAGAGTTTTCAGCATAATCGATATACTCTATCTAACAGTATGAGCTTAGTGCTCGCAATAACATTATTCATCCTACTTACAGCCCCGGCAAGTGCCATCAACTTAGAGGAAGGCGTGACAATCCCCATCATAGCAGCATATTCCACTATGGAAGGGGAGAGCGGTGTATTGCTAAATGCCACAGTTATCGTCACCGAGGGCAATGGTCATGTGTTCGTGGATACCCAGCCGTACACGCAGGTAGACCTGCAGGGTTCGGCCAGGATGGCTACACTCGTAGCATCGGACATTACAGGAATAGACCCGACCAGACACGACTTTTATTTCATAATAGAAGTAACCTCACCCATCATCAGTGGCCCCTCTGCCGGTGCCCCCCTCACCGTGGCCGCCATAGCCGACATAGAGAACTGGCAGCTGAACGATGGCGTGGTAATGACAGGAATGATCAATCCTGACGGAAGTATCGGGCCGGTAGGCGGCATCCCGTATAAACTTGATGCTGCTGCACAGCACGGCACGTCCCTGTTCATCGTACCAGAGGGCCAGATCAATGTGGTGATTACTGAAAAGACTATTGTACGCAAATGGGATATCGTAGCTGTAGAAGAAAAGACCATTGAAGTAGACCTGGTAGAACGTGGCCAGGAACTGAACGTGGAAGTAGTAGAAGCAATAACCATCGAGGACGCAGTAGAACTTTTCACCGGCCATGGGATACACAGGTCTGAACCGCCTATAGGCGTATGGTCAGCAGAATACCTGGACGTACTGCGCCCGCTTGGCAGGAATGTACTGGATGAGGCAAACCAATTATACCTTGTGGCAGTGAATGAGACCACACAATTCTCCAGCACTCTCGAGATACAAAAAGTACTGCTGGAGCGGGGTCAGGAGCAATATGATGAGCAGCAATACTATGCGGCCACCAATACGGGCCTATTTGTCCTGAATAACCTGAAGTTCATACTTTGGTGGGAGGAATATTCCAATAACAAAGACCAGGACGAATATCTTAACAATCTTTACCAAACCGTAAGCCTGGAGGTCAACCAAAGTCGCAGGGAGGTGGAAAGGTTCAAAGAGGAAGGGGTGAAGGACGTGGATGGTGTGGGTGCTGCCGAGATAAGGGTAGTAATGGCAGAACAGTTGCTTGCGGATGCACGCTCAACCGAAACAGAGATTGATTATGTCAAGACCCTGGCGCTGGCATCCATGAGAGCCGAAACCGTATTGTGGTGGCTTTCACTTGTGAATACGGACCACACAACCGACGATGATATGTTGAAAGACAGGGCCGGGTGGTACGTGGGAACAGCATCATCAGTGGTCACATACGCACGGACCGTTATCAGTGAATCCGATAGCATGCACGGGCTCTCAGGACTGCTGGACGAGGCAGATGTATCTCTTGATAGAGCAGTAATAGAATATGAAAGGGGTTATTACAGCGGTGCCATATATGATTCGTTACTGGCTTATGTGCAGGCTAGTACTGCCATCAGCCTGATGGGATATTCTGATGTGGGTACAAAGATACAGCGCAGTGCTGATGCCGCAAGGGTATCTATTGAAGAATCAAGGAATGCGGGTATCGAGCCGGTCCTTGCAGTGAGTGCATACGAGTATGCGGATTCACTGGAGACGCCCAGCCAGCAGATTGTGGAATATAACTATGCCAGGGTGCTGGCCAAGACCACATTGCAGTTGACCACAGTTTCTAACGTGAGCCATAGTGTAGTATCTGCAACGCCCATTCCGCTGAAGACCGTTTGCCCGACACAAACCCCGACCCCTACTCCTGCTCCTCAAGTACCTGCAGAGGATGGGCTGGACGTGCCTGGTTTTCCAATACCTTCCGGGATATTGGCAGTTTTTGCGATAGCGGTACTACTTAGAAGGTAGCGGGTGCAGCGGCTGCATTGTTAATGAATTATTTATTTTCATAATTATATCTACAATTTTATATTTCAACTGTCGGTGGCAGCCACACACAGCAGCCATAGGCGATGCAACCCCGTATCAGTGTAGATCTGTGTAAATCAGTGTCCGGGCATATCTTGACCTGCATAAAAATCATCCAGATCGAAAACCATAAACCCTTTCTTCCGAAGTGCATCCTTTCCCTCGATCCTTTTTGCAACAAGGCAGAAGTATTCCTTTTGCATCTCATTGTTCCACAGGACAAAACCAGATTTACCTTTCAGGCCGTTAAGGATAATAAGCGCATTTCTCTCACTGAGACTCTTCCATTTGCATTCTATAAAAGCGATATCCCCTGTATCATCATTTAAGGCAACTATATCTATCTCATACGTGTTCTGCCCCTTTGGAGCACCTTTTATCTTTCCCCACTGCCTGCCAATCCTGTTGAATGAGAACGGTAATTTAACACCGGTATACTGGCTTTTGAACAGGTCTTTTACGATATTTTCAAATTCACCACCTACAAATATATTAAGATCATTTTCAATAATTTTGAGTAATTTTTTGGCATTTCCTGATTCAATTTCGGTCTTGTTAGGGTAGACATACCTAAAATAGAACCTGAAAAAGTTATCTTTGATATAATACCGTGTTTTCTTGCTGCCAATCTTTTCAGTCACAGGGTATTCTTTGTCAATAAGTTCAAGTTTCATCAGGGTTCCCACATATTTAGGAAGGTCCTTTTGTTGGATCTTTGAATGATCAGATATTTCAACAAGCCGTGTCCTGCCCTTTGCAATGGCTTCGAATATGGAGATATACAGGTAGTATTCTTTCAATTCTTCTTTCAATAATGTCTCCACTTCTTCGTGCAGGAATTCGCCTTTTGCCAGGATATGTTCATCTATATTCTCAATTGCTGATTTTTCAGGGTCAAACTCAAGTATATATAGCGGCACCCCGCCAAGGATACTGTAAAATTCAATTCCCTTTGTTACATCAATTTGTTCATGGAACTGGGGTACATGGTATGCTTTTAAGGGTTCAAGCATCCACTGGCCTGTCCGCCTTCCGTATAATGGTGATTTTTGTGCGAGTGTGCCTTCTACCATCATCGAAACAGATGATCCACAAAGAATAAGCATTATGTCTCTACCTTTCAGGTATTCGTCCCATATGACCTGGAAGACGGATGGTATTGTGTCATCCCGTTCTATGAGATATGAAAATTCGTCTATGACAATTATGTATTTTTCATCACCTATCTGACGCACAAGGTATTTTGAAAGGTCATAGAAATTTTCAACTCGTGGTGTTACGTCGTTAAAATGGTCTGCTGCTTTCTCTGCGAACGTTTCAAGGTTCAGTAATGTACCCCTTTTGTCAGCAAGGAAATAAATGGAGTTTTTGTCCTTGCAGAACTGCTTTATCAATTCGGTTTTTCCGACACGTCTTCTGCCGTAGAGGATTATGAATTGCGACCCTTGTGAATTGTATTTTTTTTTAAGGAAATTAATTTCTACGTTCCTGTTAATAAACCGGTTCATAAAGATTATCTTGTATTTCCGGTTATTTATGTGTTGTGCTTTAATACAAAGTTTTTCCGGAATATTTCCCTTGGTCCGGGCATAAACCGCCCATTTCGCAGTCACCTATACCCCAGAATTAATTCCCGGGCCTGTAAATAATACTGTGCATCACGGTTTTTTATCTTGTCAGTCAAGCCAATGGTAAGGTAGCTATTCAACCCACTGCTTAACCTGCACTCATTACCAGCATTACCAGCCCAACACCCTCTTCACTTCCCATGTTATCAAACAATTTTTGAAATAGAATTTGAACCCATGGTGGGATATGTTTTTTTCTGATGAACGGATTGTTTGTCTTTCTCTCTTATGCTTCAAGGCACGCCACCCCATCCGTGACACTCCCAACTAAAGTTGGGGGCATCCGTGGGTTATTTTCATCGTCCATAAACCCTACTTCTCTTATCCACTCTAAAAACCAGGATTATGTCATCTTCTGGAATTAACCTGTAAAGCACCCTGAAATCTCCAATTCTGATCCTGTAAACATCCGTTTCCCCTTTCAATTTCTTTACATCTGAAGGAAATGGATCATTCCCCAGTTCCTTTATTTTATTGAGAACTCTTTCTTTGTTGCCTTTCTCTATTTTTGATAGGAACTTCAGGGCTTTTGTTCCGAATTCTATCTTCATAACTCAAGAATCCTTTCAGCATCCTTCAGAGATGTTGTTTTGCCTGCAGCATACTCTTCCATAGCTTCGTTTAAATCTGCTCTCTCATCGTCGTTTAATATGAGCACATATTTAGATAACATCTCTTCCATATTCTTCACTCTTTCATTTAATTTGTCCAGATCATGTTTCAAGAAAAGTAATTCTTCTAATTTTTTATCGATAGTTCCTAATATTTGAGGAATTTCGCCACTCATGATTTCTTTCACCTCATAAGATGTGTTACTACCAAAAGCCCTGTGATTGTGAATAAGGCTTCCAATCCGGGAGTCATTTTTTCTGGCACTGTGGGATTAGGATCTTCCGGATATTTCAACCCATCGGCATCTGGATCAACGCTGTAAGGATTTATATTCATTTCTCTTTCAACTCGTTTATTAACCAATATAATAGAGTTTAAACTACTGAAAGGATGCGCTGTTTGGCCGATGTGCAGTCACTTAAGTACTGAGGCCTGTAAATAACACAGTGCATAACGATTTCTTATCTTATCCGTCACCCAAATTCTATGGTAGCTATTCAACCTACCACTTAAGCTGCACTCATTACCAGCCCAACCCCTTCCTCATCTCCCCTTCACCCTGCGCCTCACTAGCGAATCCCTTGCCGCGATCTCCTCAAGCACAGCCTCAAACCCCTCATCCGGGGCCAGCAGCCTGTCAAGATACACCCCTGTAACACCTACCCTTGCCCGCCTGTTCAATACTCTGATCCTCTCCTCAACAATATCCTGTCCCACCCCCACCTTCCTGGCAACCGAACCGGGAGGCAGGTCTGACAGCGGCGTTTCAATATGCCCCTCCGGCACCGGTTCAATCAACATCAACCGTTTATCCACACCAGGAACACGGTTATGGCCCATATCCTCCAGCCCATCCGGCCCCAGTTGTCCTCCGAATGCATAGAAATCCAGTTCCCTGACAGTGGGCTCAACCAGCGGGAACGTGACCATAGTATTCCCTGGCAGGTAGACATGGGCCTTGGCAAGCCCACCCGGCGTGGCCTGTACCAGCTTCCTGCCAGTGATGCCGTGTTCATCCAGCGCCAGTTCCACCATGAATGACCTGGCCACCCCCGGAATAATTATATCGATATCACTGCTTTGTGATACATCACCCCTGGCAAGACTGCCGTATACAAGGCTTTCAAATCCCGCATTCCGCAGGGAATACATTACACTGGCCGCCATTTGCCTGAGATCTTCTAGCAGTTCCCACTGCCCTTCCTCATAAGTGACAGTTCTTTGATGTCCCATGGTTGCGGTCTTGCGGCGCATTCAATATCCAGGATTGCCTTCAATCCTTATAAAACACAAAGTCTAAAATGTAAAGCCCCAATAATACAGGTGCATGAAAATCATCTCAGTGACAGGTTACAAAAAATCCGGCAAGACCACCCTGGTTGAACAACTGGTACGGGAACTGGCCAAGCGTGGCAGTGTTGGGACGGTAAAACATATGCCAGATCATGACCTGAACCCCAGTGGCACAGATACACGACGGCACATGGATGCCGGTGCCAGGGCAGTACTTGGTATAACCCAGTCAGGTACAGCAAAATTCATCCCCGATACCGACCTGGGGAATACCCTTGATGAACTGGCCAACAGCGGCATGGACTACGCAGTGGTCGAAGGGTTCAAGGATAGCCACCTGCCAAAAATTATCCTGGGAGACCTGGAACTGCCAGATGAGGTGGCAAGGCTGGATAGTGCCTTTGACCTGCCGGAAAAAGTACTTACAAACCTGCTAGACATTATAGAGCAACAGCCTGAATACCATACCCTAGATTCCCTCATAACAAAAGTGCGGCAGAACCCCAGGATCGCAGAAGCAGGAGCAATCGGAAGTTTTACAGGAATTGTAAGGGAAAAGACAGGGGACGTGGAAACAAAAAGCCTGGAATTCGAATCCTACGAAGAGGCAACTGGCAATAAGATCAGCCTCATCGAAACCGACCTGAAAGCATGTGAAGGCATCCTGGATGTCAGGATACATCACCGCGTGGGCAGGATAGAAGCAGGGCAGGATATCGTATATATCGTAGTTGCAGCCTCACACAGGCAGCAGCTCTTCCAGGCCCTGTCAGATGCCATAGAGCGGGTGAAGGCAGAGGTCCCCATCTGGAAAAAGGAATACACAACCACAGGCGAATTCTGGGTGCAGGACCACTCATAAAAAGATTTTTAATCTTAAATACCTTTATGGAGATGTGAAAAAATATGACGTTATTTGGTACCAATGGAGTAAGAGGGATAGCAAATTCTGAAATGACACCCGATATGGCCCTGGACCTGGGACAGAGCCTGGGCACATATATGCACAGGCACAGCCTTGGCAGCAGGGTGGCAGTGGGCAGGGATACCCGCATCTCAGGGAACATGCTTAAGTCAGCCGCAATAGCGGGACTGCTGTCCACGGGCCTGGAAGTGGTGGATGTAGAAGTACTGCCCACACCTGCGCTGCAGTATTATGTACGTGATAACGCAGATGCGGGTATAATGATAACTGCATCCCACAATCCAAGGGAATACAACGGCCTGAAGATAGTGGCTGGTGACGGCACCGAGTTTTCAAGAAAAGGCGAAGCAGAAGTGGAGCAGATATACTATGCCGGTGAGTTCCATGCTGCACAGTGGAATGAGACTGGCGGGTTTTCCATTGACCAGACAATCCCCAGGACATACATGAACGCGATCATTTCAAAGGTGGATGCCGGTGCCATTAGCACAGCAGGTTTGACAGTGGTAGTGGACCCTGGCTGCGGGGCAGGATGCGGAGTGACGCCCATTCTGTTAAGGGAACTGGGGTGTAAGGTTATAACCCTGAATGCCCAGCCTGACGGCACATTTCCCGGCAGGGCACCCGAACCCACAAGAGAGGAACTGGGTGACCTTATGAGTACTGTAAAAGCCGCCGGAGCCGACCTTGGCGTGGCCCATGATGGTGATGCAGACAGGGTGGCATTCGTGGATGAAAAGGGTGAGTTCCTTGACGAGGAAGACCTGCTGGCAATAATGGCCGGGTATATGCTCGAAGAGAAAAAAGGCAGCGTGGTAACCCCTGTAAGTTCGTCGCTGAAGGTGCGGGACGTGACTGAATCAATGGGTTGCGAACTCCTGTGGACAGCGGTCGGCAGCATAGACGTGGCCCGTAAGATGATAGAGACGGGTGCAGTATTCGGTGGTGAGGGCAACGGCGGTCTTATCTTCCCGGAATTCCAGTACTGCCGGGACGGTGCAATGACCGCAGCCAGGATGCTTGGGATACTTGCATCGGGCAGGAAGCTTTCAGAGCTGAAACAGGGAATCCCTGAATACTACAATACAAAGAAAAAGATACATGTAAAGGACCCGAAACAGGTAGTTGATATGCTATTGACCCGAGACCTGCACGAGGGTATCGGAAGTGCCGGAGATGTCGGGGGTGTAGGCGATGTCGAGGGTTTAGGGGATGTCAAAGTGGACCGCACGGACGGGCTCAAATTATGGTTTCAGGACGGCTGGATACTGATCAGGCCCAGTGGAACTGAACCGCTGGTCAGGGTATATGCAGAATCCAGCACATCCGGACGCACAGCCGAACTGGTAGAATATGGTATTAAACTCGTGGAATATGGTACCGATCTTGTGGAAGAGGCCGCCAGGAAAGTACGGTAAGAGGAGGAGTAACAATATGGATGTAGTAACAAAATATTATGTTGAAACAGACCTGCCCATTAAAGAAGCAGCAGGTGCCATTGCAGCCGAGCAGTCGACTGGCACGTGGACAGAGGTCAGCACCTTAAAGGAAGGTGACCCTGCACACCGGCTGGATGGAAGGGTACTGAAAGCTGAAGGTACCACAGTGGAGATCGGATTCCCTGTGGAACTGTTCGAACCCGGCAATATACCACAGTACCTCTCTGTCATTGCGGGTAACCTGTTCGGCCTGGGTGCATTAAAGAATATCAGGCTTGTTGATGTGGAATTTCCAGATGAACTGCTAAAGGCACATTCAGGGCCGCGTTATGGTATCAAGGAAGCCCGCAACATCCTGGGCGTACATGACCGCCCCCTAGTGGGTACCATCATAAAACCAAAGGTTGGCCTGGACCCAAAGCAGACGGCACAGGTGGCATATAACGCTGCAATGGGGGGTCTTGACCTGATAAAGGATGATGAAACCCTGACAAACCAGCAGTTCTGTCCACTGGAAGAACGGCTGACAAGGGTCATGGATATGCTCGACAAGGCAGAAAACCAGACTGGACAGAAAGTGTTCTATGCAGTCAACGTGACCACAGGGGCAGCGCAGATAGTGGACAGGGCACAAAAGGCAGTGGAACTGGGTGCCAATATGGTCATGGTGGACGTGCTGACATCAGGATTTGATGCACTGCAGGAACTGTCTGCCAATATTGATGTACCGATCCATGTGCACAGGACCATGCACGGTGCCATTACCCGTAACAAGAAGCACGGAATTTCCATGCTGGTAATATCAAAGCTGGTCAGGATGGCGGGCGGTACCAATCTTCATACCGGAAGCTACCATGGTAAGATGGATATTGATACTACAGAGAACGACCGCTGTCGGGATGCCCTCAGGGGTGAGTGGTCAGGCCTTAAAGGTGTATTTCCGGTTGCCTCAGGCGGCTTAAGCCCGTTGAACGTGGCACCCAACCTGGACGGCTACGGTACGGACTGTATTGTACAGGCAGGCGGCGGCGTACACGGACACCCGGAAGGTACTACCTCCGGTGCCAGAGCCATGCGCCAGGCAGTGGATGCATGGGTGGAAGGAACGTCCATAAACGAATATGCCAAAAACCACTCTGAACTTGAAAAGGCGATACGGAAATGGGGCTGATAGTATCCATTTTTCCGAGCAATATGAGTAATTACCATTTAATTTGAAAGGGATACGGCTGATATTTATATATCATATCATATCATTTCATAACCAGAATCTAATTACCAATTCATGTTGAGGTGAACTATTTGACATGCCCCTATATATCAGGTGTCTGGTGCAAACTGGACCCAAAATTCCATAAGCCAAAGGCTGATGAAATAAAAGAGTACTGCTCCAGCGATGATAACTACATCAATTGTCCTGTCTATGAAAAATACACGAGCATAGAAGGCAACGGCTGCATTTAAGAATGTCTTACTATTAATGACCACGACAGGATATGCCAGTGCTCCAGGCGCAGGTACGATAATTAATGCCATAGCTACCTGGAAAGGTTCAGCCTTCGGGATAGACTTAAAGACAAATGCAAAAGTCCGGCTAAGTGGTGATGATAAGATCACCGGGACCATTAAAGAAGGAGGTGACCCCGGACTTATCGAAAGATGTGTCGAACTGGTGTTCGAGCGTTTCGGTTACCAGGACGGTGCCACAGTAACAACTTCAAGCGAGATACCCATTGCATCAGGCCTCAAAAGCAGCAGTGCGGCTGCCAATGCTGCGGTACTATCAGCCCTGGATGCCATCGGTGAAAGTATGGAACCCATAGATGCCGCCCTTATCGGTGTACAGGCTGCAAAGGATGCAGGAGTCACCATTACCGGTGCTTTTGATGATGCAGCAGCATCGATGCTGGGTGGTGTTGTGGTCACAGACAACAGGTCGTCAACCTTGATATTAAGGGAAGAACTGGATTCTGAAGTGATGATCTATGTACCCCCAACACAGGCATACAGCTCACAAACAGATGTAGGGCGGTCAAGGCTGATCGCTCCCTGGGTGGATATGGCATACGAACTCTGCATCAAGGGCAAATATGGAAAGGCCATGACCTTAAACGGTTTCTTGTACTGCAGTGCCCTGGGGTTCGACACTGAACCCATGATGATGGCACTGGAAACAGGCATTGAAGGTGTGAGTCTGTCAGGCACCGGTCCTGCATATACTGCATTGGCGAACGGGGAACAGGCCGGCGAACTGGCAGATGCCTGGTCGGCACTGGATGGAAAGGTTATAAGGACAAAGATAAATAATAGCGGCGCAAAGATACAAAGGTAGTGGCCCCTATGAAAGAACTTTCCGAAATTAGAATAGAGATTGAAAACATCGACAGAGAGATTATCAGGTTAATAGGGAACAGGACTAACCTGGCAAAGGATGTACTTGAAGCAAAGAAACATGAAGGTCTTCCCATCAATGATGAGAACCAGAATCAGGCAGTCATGGAAAGGGTTGCAAATATCGCCACCGAATGCGGGCTTGATTCAGGCGAGGTTAAAAAAATCTTTGGAATACTAATAAAGATGAGTATCGAGCGCCAGCATGAGCTTAGTGGAGAAGGCAACCTACCATAAAAAACTGCAACAATTATTGGTTGCAGCTATTTTATCAGGAATTTTATCAAGTCCCTGTCCAGCCGACTTTCACGTTCGAACTTATCAATGATCTGTTCGTCAGATAATCCTCCAGTTCTTGCCGCTTTTACTTTCTCAAAAAATGCAGGATTGATCTCATAATACTCGTTGATATCTTTTCTATGTCCCCATACATCCCCTTCCAGTAAAGCAACATTTTGCATTTTCAAGAACATCCTGGTAGAGTCTGAAATGGTTTTCATGAATGAACTGGCAACATGTATTGCCTTTAGTTTTGGGCACATGTTTGCCAGGATCATTATATCCTTATTTGACGGCCTGAATGTGAGATGTATCATCTCTTCATTTTTGTTCAGCGTATCAATTTCATCCTTAGAACTTACTACTCTTATTTTCATTTAATTCACAAAACACTAAACATCTTTATAATATTTAAGCCTTTACACTTCAGAACAAATATAATATTTTATTAAATTATTAAATGTTGATTGTTAAATTTGTTTCCGTGATGTTATTAACCAGTAATATAAGTAATACCGCGACTGTCATGCACGGCAATAGAATATCCCTGCCTGGAATAATTCCTTATGGGTTCCCAATCCTCAAATCCTTTAAGGTTTTCCAATAATCTGGTCTCTTCAGTGATCTCCGCCAGAAGCCTACCCTTAAGTAGTTCGGCAAGCTTAATGGCATCCTCTTTTTTAATAGGATGTCCTACACCCCGGCATTCTGATACCTTTATATCGGGTTTTATGGCCTCATTGGTAAATGCCAGAAAAAACGGGTATGTGCTGCATATCCATGGTCTTTGCTGATATAACATGCAGGTATTGTCAGCCTGAATAAATATACAATCTCCACTGCTGTGCCTGTTAAGCACCCATTCAAAACAATGGAGGGTGCCGCTGTCGTCAGTGAACTGAGGTATTGATGGTTCACAAACCCCGTCCGGGGTCATCCCATGGGTGTCCACTATCAGCTGTATCTCATCTGGGAACAGGATAACTGTGTTATCACCAGACCTGGCACGGCAGCATTCACCACACCTCATACATTTAAAACCTATTGAAACAAGCTGTTTGGCCATTTTATTAATACTTAACTTGTCTACCATGGATTTTTTGACTTTCAGGTCACTGACAGCATCCAATATATTGAATCTCATGATCTTATCCCAATACAGAGGGTTTACCAATGAAGCATAGGACTATCAGGAGATTCTGGCATTAATTCAAAACGTGGAATAAAAATGTTTACCTGATCTTTTTAGCGGCCAGCTCGATAGCAGCGATCAAGCTATCTCTTGGCATTATTGTAGCAACCGGTATGGTGAGCACTTTTTCCACTGTAGGACTTACGATGGGGGCACATACCAGTGCCGTGGCCCCATCCTGTTCTGCCCTTATGGCTGCCACGATCGCTTCTTCCATAGTCGTGGCCGAATATTCGCGAATGGTTATCAGCCGGCTGTCTATCTGCATCTTTTTCTCAATGATGCCATCAAGTACCGGCCTGGCCGCAATAACAGCAATAAACTCACTATGTTCAGCACCTTCCAGTTTCTTTATGGTTTTCACGATCTCCCTTACAGTTTTCATGTTGGAATCCCTGTGGCCCGAGAGTATCTTATAGAGCGTACTGGCAGGTATTCCCGAAACTTTACTGAATTCTGCAGCAGTCATTCTCAGGTCATCCTTTATTACCCTGGATAAAGTTTCCTGGAACATCTCGTCTGATTCAAATGCTGCTTTGATAACTTTTTCGGCTGCGATCATTGCTTTACCTATTTATTTCCAGTTATGCTCAAGCGTTCATTAATACTATAGTATAATTTACCAATTTATTTAATACTTCTGTGTACAAAACAGTCGATAATTGGAAATGGTTATATATGTAGTATTCATGATTTTACATTAATATATAATATGATCAAGTTACAGAGGTTTGGAAATGATAATACAACCATTGAAAATATTAGCCGCAATTCTAATAACCGGAATAATCCTTTTATCAGGATGTACGGCCCCACAGGAAGATGAAGATGAACCAACCGGATTAACCGAACTCAGGTTCGGGTACCAGCCCAGTACACACCAGATCGCATACATGGCCGCAGATGCCAAAGGCTGGTGGCTGGAAGATCTTGAACCATACGACATTACATCTACCAAGGATTACCTGTTCCCGACAGGTGCCCCTGAAATGCTGGCCATGCTTGCAGGGGAGATCGATGTGGCTTATGTGGGATCCACGCCGCCGCTGTCTGCAATAGACCAGGGACTTAAGGCAAAGATCGTAGCCGGGGCACAGACACAGGGTTCTGACCTGGTGCTGGCAAACGACCTGCCTTATGAGTCCCCACAGGACCTTGTAGGTCTTACGATAGCTACCTTCCCACCAGGAACACTACAGGATACAGTGCTTAAGAAATGGCTTTTAGATAATGATATTGACCCGAAGGAGAATGTGACCATTCTGGGCATGGGAGGCGCAGAAGCCATAACTTCACTGGCTTCAGGTAATGTGGATGCCGTATTCCTGCCCCACCCCAATCCCACTGTTATTGAGTCAGAAGGGTATGCCAGAGTAGTAGTACAATCCGGCGAGATGTGGCCCGATCATGCATGCTGTGTGGTACTTGTCACCCAGGAACTGATCGATGAGCACCCCGACATTGTTGAGCAGATCATAAGGACTCATATCAAAGCCACCCAATATATTATAGATAATCCTGATGAAGCTGCCCAAATATTTTCAGATGATATCGGAGTGCCTTATAACATTTCGAGCCAATCCATACAGGACTGGGACGGAGAGTGGGTTAGTGATCCTAACATTGAACTGGATACCGCACTGGAATATGCCAAAGTGCAGTATAACCTGGGATATACGGACAAACTGCTGACACAGGATGACCTGTTCGACCTGAGTTTCTACAATAAGGTAATAGCTGAGATGGGTGAAGAGTAAAGCTCTTCATCCATTAACCCCTTTTTTAGGTGCATGGGACAATCCCCGGATATAAAGAGACGGATACTTGAAATTACATCCATAGCATCTGCTATCATTATATGGGAGATCATTGCAAGAATCATCAATAAAAAATATATCCTGCCCAGTTTTACAGAAGTAGTTACTGCTTTTTTAAAACTTGTAAGTGGGGGCGAACTGTACAGGGATATAATTACGAGTCTCAACTTTTTTGCCATCGGGATGGGAGTAGCCATTGCAGTCGGTATCCCCTTAGGTATCATGATGGGATGGTTCAAGACCTTTGATAAAGCAGTTGACCCGATCATCGAGGTAATACGGCCTATCCCACCCCTGGCATGGATACCTTTCGCCATCTTGTGGTTTGGGCTTACAAAATATGCCGCAGGGTTTGTTATCTTTGTGGGAGCGGTGTTCCCCATACTTGTGAACACATACACCGGATTTAGGAACACACCAAGGGTTCTGGTGGAATCAGGAAAGGTACTGGGTTGTATCAAGAACAGGGATCTGATCTTCAGGATAGCCCTGCCTGCGGCCCTGCCTGCAATTGCAACCGGTGTTCGTGTGGGCATGGGAGTGGGCTGGATGTGTGTGGTGGCAGCAGAAATGTTCGGCGTAAGTACATACGGCATTGGCTATAAGATATGGCGCTGGAACGACCTGCACCATATGGATATGGTGCTGACATATATGCTTGTGCTTGGCTTTATCGCATTAGTGATTGACAGGCTTTTCAGGTATATCGTGCAGGAATGGTGGCTGAAATGGCAGACAGGGGTTGTTGTATAGAAGGATTATGCTATGCTTTCGATAAAAAACCTCAATAAAACGTACCATACCGAGGAAGGCGATGAAGTCGTTGCACTATCAGATATAAACCTTGATGTAGCTGACAAGGAATTCGTCTGCTTCATCGGTCCGTCAGGATGCGGCAAGACCACACTGTTAAGGATTATAGCAGGACTTGAGGAACCTGACAGCGGGACATTGACCGTGAACAATGAGCCCATAACAGGACCCGGGCCCAACAGGGGCATGGTGTTCCAGGAATATTCATTGTTCCCGTGGAGGACGGTACTGAAGAATATCACATTTAGTCTCGAAATGAAAAAAATACCGAAAAGTGAAAGGGAAAAAATTTCAAGAGATTTCCTGGAACTTGTGGGTTTGTCAAAGTTCGCTGACAGCTATCCTCATGAACTGAGTGGCGGCATGAAACAGCGTGTGGCCATCGCCCGTGCACTGGTGAATGACCCTGATGTGCTGCTAATGGACGAACCTTTCGGTGCAGTGGATGCCCAGACCAGGAACAGACTGCAGCATGAATTGTTGAATATATGGGAAAAGAAAAAGAAAACCGTGCTGTTCATTACTCACAGTGTAGATGAAGCTGTATTCCTTGCAGACAAGGTGGTTGTGTTCACGGCCAGGCCCGGCAGGATAAAGGAAGTGTTCAGTATCGACCTACCCAGACCAAGAGAAAGAACCAGTTTTGAGGCGAATGCGGTCCGGGAACATTTACTGGCTACACTGGGCGCAGAAATACAAGCTGCAATAGACTAATATATTCCATGATAGTAATGTTTTCATTATTAAATTATTAAAATGGTGACTTTATGGAATTATCAGTCCAATCAATTGACATTAATGTGGGCAAACACAAGGTAGTACTAAACAACCAGGACGCAAGGGAACTGGGAGTAATGGCAGGGGACAGGGTCAGGCTTAGGGACCACGGGTACCTCACTGCCATTGTCGATACAACGGATGATATGATAAGCCAGGGTACTATGGGGGCATATCATGAGGTTATGGAGCACATCGGCGGGACTGGTACCATTGAGATCACACCTGCTACAAAACCTGCATCTGTCAGAACTATTTAGAAAATAATGAATGCCCAAAAGATCAGCCGTGAAGAAATCTACGAGCTGGTTGACGACATCGTGAAAGAGAATCTTAGCGATGTTGAGCTGGCTGCATTCATAACAGCAACCCACATGAACTGCCTGCCTGCCCAGGAGACCGAATGGCTGACCAGGGCAATGATTACTACTGGTGAGAAGATCGAGTTTGATACCCATCCGATCATGGACAAGCACAGTATCGGGGGCGTACCAGGGAACAAGATATCACTGCTTATTGTACCCATAGTAGCAGCTGCCGGTCTCCTGATACCCAAGACCAGTAGTCGGGCCATTACAGGTGCAGGAGGTACTGCTGACCTGATGGAAATACTTGCCCCTGTAGAATTCCCGGCAGATGAGATCAAATCCATGACAGAGAAAGTAGGTGGTGTTATTGTCTGGGGCGGTGCCACAAATATAGCACCTGCTGATGATAAACTGATCAGGGTGGAATACCCGCTGTCGCTGGACCCGAGCTGCCAGCTGCTGGCCAGTATCATGTCCAAAAAAGGAGCAGTTGGTGCCGATTGTGTTGTTATAGATATTCCTACCGGGGCCGGAACCAAGATATTGAATGTGGAAGAGGGAAGGGGGATGGCCAGGGGCCTGATCGACCTTGGAGCCAGGCTGGGAATGCGGGTTGAGTGTGCAATGACCTATGGTGCATCGCCTGTAGGAAGGACGGTCGGCCCCGGACTGGAGGTAGTGGAGGCTCTTAAAGTGCTGGAAACTATGCAGGGTCCAAACAGCCTTATCCAGAAAAGTGTGGGTCTTGCAGGTCTTATGCTTGAGATGGGCGGTGCTGCCGGCAAGGGGGAGGGTCGGAACATGGCCTATGAGATCCTGAGATCAGGTAAAGCCCTTTCGAAATTGCGCGAGATCATAGGGATACAGGGTGGGAATCCTGATGTGACAATACATGATATTCCTATTGGGGACAAAACGGCACAGATAGTAGCCCCGGCTAACGGATATGTAGTGGAGTTCCATAATAAACGCATTGTTGAGATCGCCAGGCTGGCCGGTGCGCCCAGTGATAAAGGGGCAGGGGTCCTGATACATAAAAAGAAGGGTGAGACTGTTAAGAAAGACGATCCCATACTGACAATCCATGCAGAAAAGGAATGGAAGCTTACAAATGCTATCAACAGTGCAAGAAAAGACCTGCCTATTATAGTGGAAGGGATGTTGCTGGAAACCGTACAGGGTCACAGTGAAATATGATCAGGCTTCTAGGGATATTATAACGTTTCCATGGAAATATGACCGAACTTCCATGTAGAAATGGGATCAGGCTTCCATATATTCTGTCATTTTCTTTGAATGCTGCTCTACCAGGGTTGTCTCCAGTTTGAATGAATAAAAGAATATGACCGAACCTTCCGGGACATTATCCCATAGGTGGGTGTCCAAACATTCCTCCCCGAACTCTTCCACAAGGCCCTGGTATGTGGCAGCCTCTATCTTGTCCACGTTTATAGCAAAATCTTCCAGTTGTTTTTTTTGGCTGTTCTTTACCCTGTAAACGCCTTTATTGTAGAACAGAGGTGAAACAAATGTGCTGTTACCATTCTGGAGCGTTTCGTCAATCCTGTAAGGATCCAACTCGATGATGTTACCTATTCTGGATATGTCAAGCTTTTCCTCCACGCCGGTACCTCCATAGAAATATTGATATATGCTTATTATTCAAATTTAATGGTTTTACACAATATATAAAATCATGCATTTTTATTCAGAACTTCCGAATAGCCCCACTTCTGATTTAAGATTTCTTATAAATTGTGATAAAAAGTATATATTGTATTAAATAATTTATATCTAGAACAGAAATCGACAAAAACATGACACCTTACAGATCATGTCTGGACATTAGAATTATTACAGATATTTAGACTACTTTCATAAATATACACCTCTATAATCTCAACTGTAAAAAAGTTAGTTATATAATATAAATAGTATATAACCTTAAAAATTTTAAGACATAATCGAAATATTAATGTAGGGCATTGACAAAAAAAACAAGTGGGGATGATCTGGATAAAAAGTGGGAAGAAAACAGGGATAATAATTGCAATACTAATTGTTATCATAGTAGCTGTGGCACTTGTAAGCTATAAACAGAACGAAGAGCCAACAACGGTAAAATCGCAATTGACTCTTGCCGATTATCCTGAGATTTTCAAGAAGGATGTGATAATTGTGATAGGAGAGAATGCAAACAGCATAGAAATAGAAGCGGCCCAGAGGATTGTAGATAATTTGGGCAATCTTAATGGGAATATGCCTGTGATCAAGACTGATTCTGAGATTACAGAGGATGAGTTGGCTGGGCACAACCTGATACTGGTGGGTGGTGCGGATTCAAATGAGGTGTTACGTAAGGTGTATGATATGACGGATGTGATGAGAGTGACGGATGAATATCCGGGTGCGGGAAAAGGCGTTCTTGAGATATTGAAGAGTCCATGGGATTCAAAGAAGGCGGTGTTGTTGGTTGCTGGAAGTGATGAGTGGGACGTGAAGGCTGGAATGGAAATGATAGAACGATGTCAAGATTTGGATAAAACAAACTCAGTAGTGAAATGGAAGAGAAATGACACGAAAATTGAAGATGGTCGGGTCGTAAAGGTTCCAAAAACTGTTGATTCCGATGGAAATCGAATAGCAGACAATCTTGAAAAAAAGTTGAAAAATAGCACATATAAGCGTATCGATGATGATCTTGCAGATGTAATAATAAGTCTCAATCATGCTCCAGATGCTCTCGATGAAATTCAAATTGAGAAGTTTGGAGGTAAGGTGTACGAAAAATGGGACGAACTTGTATATGCGCTGCATGCATCTTTACCTGCATCAAATATAACCATATATATGTCACAACATCCTAACGTTGTGTTAATTGAGGAAAACTCTGAAATGTATGCCAATTCTGGGGATAAAATCCAAAGAAATGTATCTTTGGAAATGATTGGCATAAAAGAGGAGATGAAAAAATGAGAAATCTACAATTAATAATCTGTTCTGTGGTAGGGATTTTGTTGATTTTTGCGCCACTTGGTGCTGGTTTTTCTTCCGAAGTTGACGAGAATTTTATTATTGGTGATAAAAAAATAGTGAAAACAGAATCGGTTGATCTGGATGATACAAAAATATCTGACGTGTTAGAAGAAAAACTGGTAGCTAATACATATAGACGTGATAGACTTGATCCGAGTAAAGTCGATCTCATTATCAGTTTTAACCATGCACCAACTGAATCTGATATGGCACTTATTAGAGATCTGGGAGGTAATGTTTATGAAATGTGGGATGAACTCGTGTACGCAATCCATGCATCTTTACCGCAAGGTACGATAGATGAGTACATAACACAAAATCCGAGAGTAGTTTTAGTGGAAGAAAATTCTGAGTGTCATGCCACTCTGGAGTTTAGCACTCAACAAATCCGAGCAAGAGAAATAGTGTGGGATAACTCGATGGGAGTCTTTTCAAGAGGATATACGGGCAACACGTCTCATTCGATCGCAATTTTGGATACCGGGATAGACGATAGCCATCTTGACTTAGCAGGTAGGGTTGTTGCTTGGCAAGATTTCATTGGTGCAAATAATGATGGATCATTGGCAGATACATATGCAACTCCCACGGACAGAGGCGAACATGGAACTCACTGTGCTGGTATAGCATTGGGAAATGGTAATGCTGGAGGCATAAGCACAACACCAGGAAAAATAAATATAACATATGCCAATGTTTTTCCTGGAAATGAAGGGAGTGGATGGGTTAGTTATTATCCAATTGACACTTCGGGAGGAGCCGACACAATTAACGCGACGCTTTATTGGCAAGTTAATGTAGTAGGAGATTGGTATTACACATGGTTTAGAAATAATGCGTGTGGATCCATCAATGTAATGCACGGAACAAATGAACCATTGATTGCTTCATCGAATATAATTGGAGCAGGAATAACTAGCAATTATCAAGTCATTTTTGCAACCAATGACACGGATGGTGTGGATACAAACGATATGATCTATTGGGGACAAGTTCAAACACCAATGAATAATATAAACGATAATAGAAACTTACTAACAGGCGTTGCACCGACATGCGATCTATTAGGTTTAAAAGTACTTGATGATGAGGGTTTTGGAACTGGGGCAGCGCTTATAAATGCTTTGACATGGGTAAATGGTAATAGAACAAACTACGATATTCGTGTAGTAAGCATAAGCTTAGGCTGGGGTTATGGGACTGAAGTAGCTGTTATAGACGTTGCAGTTAATAATTTAGTCGATAATGGCGTTGTAGTGGTTTGTTCTGCAGGAAATGACCAGCAACATGCAACGCCACATGTCTCAAGCCCTGGACTCGCAAATAAGAGCATTACGGTTGGAGCTGTAAATGAGATCGATGAGATAACTGATTATAGTAGTTTAGGTGACTCCGCAAGAGCATACATTAAACCAGATGTTGTTGCACCTGGGGGAAGTTTCCAAACACATAATTCAATCACATCAGTGGATACAAATGATGCAGACCATAATACTTACACGAATGGTCCCGGATCAGGAGACGATGTATTAACCATCACAGATGATCAATATCCGAATGACTACCAAACAATGACAGGAACGTCTATGGCGTGTCCCCATGTAGCTGGCATAGCTGGACTAATTGCAGATGCAATGAATTCTTGGACATACGATTCTAATGAGACTTCATTAAAAGTTAAAATGTTAATAAGTATGACTGCCTCTGAAACAAACAGAGCTGGAGAAGGTGCAAATCCAACTCTTGATAGGGGTGGGAAGGATAGAACCGAGGGTTATGGTAGAATCTGTGCCGACGCTGCAATTGAAGCGGTAACATTGAACTACACAGTAGGAACTATCGCCAGCGAGGCATTAGGAGTAAATCCGACTGATAAAAAAGTTTGGGCACGGTGGATGGATTTAACTGCTGGAGAGCGGTACGATTTCTCTCTATGTGTTCCAGAGAATGCGGATTATGACATATACTTATTTAACGGAACTCCAGATGCTAACGGAGATCCAATAATCCTTGAAAGAAGTATAACAGCGGCAACTGGTGCTACAGATATTACTGAGGACATTACTTACACTCCAACACTCAGTGGCACTTACTATCTTGTTGTAAAATGGGTAACTGGAGATGGGACTTTTTACCTTGCTTCCTCGCCTGTGGATATTTCGATAATGAAAGGTCTCCAATACCTCCGCAATACACAAAACCCGAACGGTTCTTGGACAGGTTCTTATGGAGTAAACGTAGGCTATACCTCCCTTGCTACATTGGCCTTCTTGAATTATGGTATTGATGAATCAGACCCAACAGTATCAAAGGCCATGGACTATATTCTCTCGAACCGACACGCTGACGGTTCTATTTGGAATCTTGCATCAAACTACGAAACATCTCTTGCCATTTTACCATTGGTAGCAGCAGACAATACCAGTTATGATGCTGATATCATAGCAGCAAGAAATTTCTTAGTTGACATTCAGAATGATGAAGGAGAGGGGCTCACAAACTCGGATTGGACATATGGTGGCTGGGGATATTATAACAGCTCCCCAGATTGGTCTGATTTATCCAATACACAATGGTCTTTGATGGGATTAGACGCTGCTAACTTATCCAAAACTGATAATACATGGAATAAGGCAGAGATGTATATTACAAGTTGTCAAAACCTGCAGGTAACTAATCCAGTATATGATGTAACAAACGATGGTGGTTTTACTTACCAACCTCCAAGTATCTCGTGCTGCTGGGGCTGGTGGGGAGATCCAAGTCAATCTTATGGTGCAATGACGGCAGCAGGTGTTTGGAGTCTTAGACTTACTGATGTAGATAAAGACGATCAGAGGGTTCAGGCTGGATTGGACTGGTTAAGAGATTACTATGCTCCAATAGATACAGTACAAAATCCCGGTATTGGTAATACGTATCTATATTACTATCTCTTAAGTTTTGCAAAGTCATTAATAATGACTGAGATTCCTGTAGGTAGTTGGCAGGAAACAGCGAGTAATGACATCACAAATTATATTGTAGATCAACAATTTGATGATGGACATTGGACTTCTGCTGAAGGGGATCTATTTGCAACTGAGCAGGCAATTCTTGCATTACAAACTAGAATAATTCCAACTGATATCCAGTGCCTTTCATATCTTACTTTCATTCTACACTCAAATGCAGATCTTCATGTCTATGATCCACTTGGAAGACATGTAGGAATGAATTATGGAACAGGGGATATCGAGATACAGATACCAGGTGCGACTCATTCGAGCAATGGTGGTCAGGAAATATATATTCCATGCCTAGAAACTGGGAATTATAGAATCGAATTGGTTGGAACAGGAGATGGTGAATACACACTTGATGTGATAGGAGGTGTTGGAGATACAATTGTATCTGAAGACAGTTTCACTTCAACTATAACAAGTGATGAGGTGCATGATGGAAACGTGAATGTTGCCATGATTACTGGGCTTACGATTCATATCGAAGGACCTGAGCCTGAAGAAACACATGCTACCATCAAGAAAGACTTCAGGTATGCAAAAGTAAAGTTTAGTAAGGAACCAGCAAATCTTGGGGATCTTCTGTTAGATTCAAATGATAATGGCAAATATAATGTGAGCTATGTACTTAGTAAAAAGGATTACAATGTAAAAAGTACCAATCCTGGACAACTCTTTGGAGTAATTAACATCACAGGCGCAGGTGTCACTAATATTTCTATTAATGATACATTCGGGAGTCAATTCGATGTGAATCCTGGAAAACGTGGTGGTGGAGTAGAAGTCATCAGATTGAATTCAACTACATGTAATGCTGTGGTTCTTACAGATACAGCAAATGTATCTTCAGCAGAAGTCAATAATGATATAAATAGAGTAAAATTAATCATTAATTTAACAGAACCGCTTAAACCAAATGAACATCTTATGATTTATGTTAAATTTAGAACAGCATTGAAGCATAAGATGCCTGACTACAGTGATTTTATAAATCATGCTAAGGTTTATGTCGACAATGGAGGTTTATTAGCAGCTCAGGCAACCATAGAATTTGAATAATGCTATAAAAAATATAGCATAATCAATGAAAATAAAGGGGGTAAATACTCCTTTTTTTTAATATTTTTTTAAGGTATAAGAATCGGAAATACTATTATAATAGCAACTTTAATTATCTAATACGTTGTATCTAATTATTGAAATGCAAAATTATTAGGGGTGAATTAATTACCATGTCTGAAAGGAAATATATAATAGAAACCAAGCGTTATATTGACGATAAAGGGAATACGACCTTTGACAGCTGGACTACATCAGCCAAGGTTGTTGAAGTAAAACATGAAAATCAATACCTGGTATTCTTCCCGCTTGAAGGGGACGATGCAGGTAAAAAACATTATATCCCTTTCGCTAATATCCATATTGTACGTGAACTCTGATCTTTAATGGAATTACTTCCATATTGGATATTAGCTTTCTATTTTTTTCATATTACCGGATATTAGCTTGAGCTTTCTAATTGAGTCTCTGGCAAAACCCACATAACGTCTTTAAAACCATAAGTTCTTCTTGTCCCTAAAATTTACTTCTAAGCCCTTAGATTGACAAATTACTGAAAGCACTTGGTGCCCGATCAAGTTTTGTCTTCACACTTTAAAAGCTGTCAATGCCGTAATTAAAGCCGCAATGTTTGAAACTGAAACAAATTTCAGTGAAAGTGGAATAAAAGTTTCACTTGATGGGTTCTGTACCGGATCGGCTATATACTAATCACCTATTTTCATTGCATCTATCCAGATGTCCTGTTCCGGGTCATAGAATTTATCATCCTGTAGATAATCCGGCACCATATCCACACCCAGCGTCACATTCTCCTCCCAGTAGGCAAGATCATCCATCATACTTTGACCCATTGTCTCGCACATGCTCTGCCCTCATAGTCAGCCCAATAGGAAAACTTAGCGCATCCTTCAGCAGGTTGGCCCCATTCTT
>Ga0255429_1047_pt1 | contig 26726 bp, 23 predicted proteins | sample ANMaggSeSYBR02H9_FD_182636 | JGI IMG/M metagenome (GOLD analysis project Ga0255429, IMG submission 182636) | Sediment cell enrichment communities from methane seep in Santa Monica Basin, California, United Staets - ANME aggregate JGI... | ecosystem: Environmental > Aquatic > Marine > Cold seeps >... | reverse complement strand
TTACGTCCTCCTGGGTCTGATTCAGCCTGATCAGCCGAATCGCGCAGTACGGACCCGTATGCTGCGTGGTGTGGGAGGGGCGCCTTGTGAGGGGTGTCCCTATCCCGATAGCCGCCTGTGAATTATTTAATGATAGTTTTTGTTGACCATAGCATTGAATTAAATTCACGACTTCATCATACCTCGTTTGGTCGATTTTATGCTTTACCCGATGAAGCGCTGTGAGTAATTCCCGAATCTCGTTGAACATATCAATATCACGCCAATAAAGTAAATCGCTAATTAGGGCGTCATACCAAATGTTCTTTTCAAGAATAAAATGCAGCGTCCACCATCTTCGACGCACTGTAATGTGCTTTGCCATGTCTGAAATCGTCCCATATCCTGAGGTTTCCAGCAGTTCTGTTAATACTGCATAAACTGCTTCCAGTGCTGTCGTTGGTGGCTCATCGGCGAGAAGTATAAAATCTGCAGTATAAGTCAAATGGCTAAAGTCATTCTCCTCGCGAAGGTCTACAGCTACTCGTACGAGTTCTGAAAGTCGGATCGTGCCTACTTCAATTTTGTCATATTTGTGGTGAACAGTTATTGCTCTGAGGAATTGTTTTAGATCAGAGGGAACCTTAAAAGAATAGGTAGCCCAAATTAAATCCCTATCAATAGCCCCAAACAATTCATGTGACCTGTATTGATCGCGACGTGCGGCCAAAATCTTGCCTGCCGTAAATTTTATAGTAGCACGTTGCTGATATAGAATTGAAAGTATTTGGCGCACTTCAAACAGTAAACCAGGGTCAGGAGAAGACAAAAGGGATTCGCCTAATTGAATGCCCCGTTCAACGTCGACGGCACGAGAACGTGTGAAAAATAGTTCGAGTTGTAAAAAATTTTTAACACGATTTGCTGTCTTCAGTTCTTGTGGAGTTATGTCAAACGGTGGGAGAGATGAATCAAGTGAACGCTGGAGTATTACGAATTGGTTTTGAATTCGGCGATATCTTAGATGATTTAAAAAACGGTAAAGATATTCGTTTCTTTCAATGGCTTCCAGTTTGTCCCATTGAAGATCTGGAGGAGCATAATTTGGTGTGGAGCGAAATAACAACGCGGCAGTTGCACGCCCAACTGGAGTTCTACCGACCAATTCACTCCCTATGGCATAAAAGTGGTCAGGCCATTTCATCGCCCTCGGATTGAAGATTGGAGATAGCGTTCGAGTAAATGGATCTACAAAATGTGCCCGAGTCCCCTTGTTGCGATTGCATCGGCCGCACGCAATAGCGAGGTTGCTTGGAGCGGTTTCACCACCATATGCTTGCGGTTTAATATGCTCAACTTCATACAACTCGTTGAACAAATCCCTGTGGCAGTATTCACAACGATACGATGCCAATGCAAGCATTTTTTGATTTTTAATTTGTAAAGAAGCTGATGTGCTCATAGCGTCCTTATATGCTATTAGCGGCTAACGTAGAGCTCACCAGCACCAAAAGCTAATGATGACTTCGCATAAGCAAAGTTTTACACTGATATGGCAAAAGCAAAAAACGCGCGGGCTTTTGGTGTCAGGTGTAGCGTCTTGTTATCTGTTTCCTCATGCTTTTTGCTACAGAAAATAGTTCCACGCGAAGTCGGGTAAATTGCACGCCATGCTCTGCCATGAACTCCACGAGAAAATACTCCTGCAAGTTATAAGCCTCGCGCAGTCTTGTCAGAGCTTCTTCCATTGTGATCATCTCTTCTCTCACCATATCACTAAAAAACTGGTAGTCCATACAAAGCAGTGCGGGTCAATAATTTCAATAGGTTACATATTATGGTTTCTGACAGCACATGGTAAAAAATCAGGTGTTTACAAAGCAAAAAAGTGGATATTTTCAAACCTGCATTGCTTTGTAGGGACTACCAAAAAACTCGTTGTTCTTCGTAAAGCCCAGCATCTTCTTGCACAAAAACTTCTTGAGCCAATGCACGTTGCAGTTGGCCCACCAAGTTATGTTCCAATAGGAAGGTTTTGTTCATCCCAATCTACGGCAGATACTATCAACGATATGGGCTTCGTTCCACTCAAGAAAGTCAAAAAGGCCAATGACTGTTATACCCTTGAGGTCTGTAGCCAAAATCGGAGATACGCTTCTCATACTTATGACAGCGTAGGTACACGTGATTCTATAGCAAGCGGACGAAAGCACAACAAATGAGAAAAAGGCGTCAATCACAAACTCCAGGCCAAGCCTCAACAAAGGTTCGGCAAAAGAGTCTTTTGGGTCATCCTCACTTCCCACAGGGGCACAACCACGCCCGATTACTATGCCAACACCGTTGTCGTGAGCTATTTTCATGACGGCCTTTTTTATGAAACTCTGGCAGCCGTCGCATAGGAACGCAATCATTGCCGAGTCTGGCCGGTTCAGCTATGCTTGCAAGGTGGCAAAAAAGGATCCGATGGTAGCAGTCGGTCGGACGTACATATATTTAATTCCGAGTGCATACCACATTATCAATATTTTGCATAGTCTCATGTAGCATGAATCGGTTGTCAACGGTCAACACAAAAGGGCGGAATTTTAGTGCATTGACGAACATAAGCAAGAACGTAGGAACTGTCACGTCTGCCACTGAGTGAAACGATGCAATCATGCTTTTCGCTCCTGTTGCGAAAAAAACAACATGATGGACTGGAGCGCTTCGTATCCCCGATATTGGCAGACTCGAAAATGCATATTGCGCAACTGTGCATGTTGCATTCCTAACAGATAACGACCAAGCTCACCGGCACCAAAAGCTAATGATGACTTCGCATAAGCGACGTTTTGCTCTGATATGGCACATGCTAAAAACGCGCGTGCTTTTGGTGTCGGGTGCAGTGCTTTGTTCTACATCACAGCTCAGAACTTTGTTACTGTTGAGCTATACATATTGTGGGGTTGGTTCTAACTTCGGCCACTAATTTTACAATACCAGTTCAAGAAAATTTAACCAAGTGAATTCATAGCATTTATTTGGATACTGAGTCAAGTCACGAAGCAAAGTGGCCGAAGTTAGAACCAACCCCCATATTGTGTATATGTAAGATGCCAAAACTACTCCTTAATCCACGATTACTATTTAGCGCATGAACGAAGGCCATTACTGCATAATTTGTTGGGTTTCGGACATTATTTAAAGGAGTTATTCGTAGTTTAAAACTCAGAAACCGAACTGTACGGATCCCACGATCGTCTTTTGTGCTATGTCTGACTATCTTGTGCATATCAAAAGGGCGCTTTCCAAGAAAGTGGGAACTTTTTGATTAGTACATTTTGTGTCAACGTGACAAATAACGGTTCTAAATAGTACGATAGTGATAATTATTTCAAACTGTAGAACGTGGAAGTCACCGGCCGGAAAAGCCAAAGATAAAATTGGCAAATGCGAAGTTTTACACAAAATAACGTTAATGCAAAAAATGCCCCGGCTTTTCCGGTCGGGTGCACTGATTGGTTATGCATAATCATCTGGTTATACCTCACAAGTCTTTTGGGTGAAGACCTGTTCGTTTAGCAATACGTGACAGCATACGAGGACCTATTTCTTCACGATCATGGAATGCAAATACAAAATCAGGCCAACCGGAACGGGATAGAGTACGATGCGAACCACTTGCTTGACGTTTGATGCTCCACCCAATTCGTAACAAGGCTGCCAGAACACGTTTTGCTTTTGTAGCTGGCCACTGACTCATGCGGCTACCGAAAAAATCGCACTTATTTCAGGTATAATCTCACCATGCTCCAGACGATCTGCCAAAACACGTAAAGTGAGAGTTTGAACTTTTGCAATGGCTTCTTCTTTGGTCTTTCCATACGCCATTACACCTGGGACATCTAACACTTCGGTAAGCCACCGTCCATCCTCTTCTTGTTCAATCTCAATGGTCAAATGCATGATAACTATCCTCGTAGAAAAAAAAAGTCAATTACTTACCGGCTAAAGGCCAGTAGTTTGTTAATAGCTTGAAAGCAATCAGTTTAGGCTAAAGCCACAAAGGTGTCCTTCGAACAACTATTTTAATTTAAAATATGCTAAAGACATTTCCACCTAAAGGTGAAGGTTTATACCCTGCCCCTTGGAAATAAATAACAGGTAACAAGATGACCTCAAGCCGCATAACACTTAGTCTGTGAACATTCACTATTTTTTAGAATATCAATTATTATATGTTTAACCTAATAAATAATTGACATTTAATCAAGTCGTTATTATAAAATCAATTGTAAAAAATTGATTCGTATAAGTATTTATTTGATAGAAAAAATCTTATGAAAAAAAATAATTCAAACAGTTTTAAAGAATTTCTTATCAATGATAAAAATATACCTAATAAAAATATCATATTTTATCAAGTATGGGTAAATAAATTCTTATCATTTTATCAAAAGAATTTGAAAGCGGTTAAATATGATAATATTAAAGCGTTTCTTGATAAACTGGAATCAGATGGTAAAGAAGACTGGCAGACCAGACAGGCTTACAGGTCTATAAAATTTTTTCTGGAAGACTTTATGCGCCTGACTATTGATTTTAGTGAAAACCCGGAGAATGAATCTTCTGGTAAACCTGTAAAAAATCCTGCGACATGGAAGGATGCTTTTTCAAAATTTATCAATGAAATTCGTTTTCAACACCTTGCATATAGCACGGAAAAAACTTACAGATCATGGATCAGGCGTTTTGTTGTCTTCTGTAATAATGCTCCTCCGATAACTATTCAGTCTTCTCATGTGAAAAAATTCCTTGTTCATCTGGCTGTGGAAGGAAACGTAAGTTCATCCACCCAAAACCAGGCATTTAATGCTTTACTGTTTTTATTCAGATACGTTCTTGAAAAAGAGTTTGATGTAAGTGACAATGTCATTCGGGCAAAAAAAAGTGGTAGAATTCCGATTGTTTTCAGCAGGAAAGAGATAAAGAAGCTTTTTAAGCATTATCCTGAACAATATCTACTTCATGTAAAACTGATTTATGGTTGTGGTCTCCGCATAACAGAATGTATCAGACTTCGTGTAAAAGATCTTGATTTTGAAAACAAATCGCTAATTGTCCGTTCCGGTAAAGGAAATAAGGACAGGGTAACAACTTTGCCTGAAACACTGTATCAGCAATTGAAAAACCACCTTCAAGAAGTAAAAAAAATTCATAAATTGGATCTGGCCGCTGGAAATGGTTCTGTTTATATGCCTATGGCATTAGCAAAAAAATTTCCCAATGCTTCAAAAGAGTGGGCATGGCAGTATGTGTTTCCATCAAAAAATTTAAGCCTTGATCCACGGGAAAAGATAGTAAGAAGGCACCATATAACCTCACGCGCGCTGCAGAACTCCATGAGCAAGGCCTTAAAAAAGTCAGGTATTCCCAAAAAAGCCACCATTCATACACTAAGACACAGCTTTGCCACCCATCTTCTCCAGGATGGCTATGATATTCGAACCGTTCAGGAACAGTTGGGGCATAAAAACGTTCAAACCACTATGATATATTTACATGTATTGAAAAACCTGGAAGGCAAAGTGATCAGCCCTCTGGAAAAACTGTAAGTGTGCGGCATTCAGAAGCCTGTTATCATAATTTAGCTATCTGGATTTTTCCAGTGTTTTTCCAGAAATGTTAAAGACGTATTTAAATTTTCAAAAGAAAAAACCTCCAGAGAAACAACACCATAATATCTTCTTAATATCCCGATAATTTGATCCATCTGCTCTAATGACAGCTTGCTTAATGAAATATGATCTTGTTTATTTTCAATACCATGGAGATGAATTATTGAAGTATTACTTGAATGCTTATCGAACATTTTTTTAACATCAAATCCATTGACCAAAAGGTGCCCGATATCAATACAGACTGAAAGTTTAAATGCCTTTATTATTTCTTCAAGCCACTCAAAAGGATACGCCAGAGTTTCAATTGAAATCGCCTGGCTTTGTATTCCTGTGGCGATAAGTTTTTCAATGCCGGCTGCCGCAAAATCCTGCCAAATTTTCAGGCCATCACCATCAAAGGAGATTTTACCACAGGGAAGGTGAAGGGTATAGGTTGAAGGCGCAAGTACATATGTCAGGTCAAATATTTTTTTGATTATATTTACAGACTTTGATCGTGCAATGGGATCTATATCTGTTAACGATATGTCTATGGGCAGATGAACATTATATGTCAAATCAAACTGTTTTGCCAATAGTGCCAGTTCATTGATTTCCTGACTGGTTGGCAGGCTGTCGGGATTGCCTTCAAATAATAAAAGCTCAATTTCATCAAGATAAGGGGCCAGCATTTTTACATTTGGAATAATGTGATCAGGATATATATAAGACGTGGTGCAAAGCTTGAATGGATATGCGTGCTTGTATGATTTTAAAAGACTTGGATACATAATAAATAACGGTTTACGGTTTACGGTTCAGCTTTCCGCCGTGACCGTCAATCATTGCCAGACTCCTATTGAACCTAAATTGAAACCAGTAAAAATAACGCTGATTCTAAAACCTCGGTCATAGCCCCCATCATATCACCTGTAATACATCCGATACGTCTTTTGTAATAAAGCAGAATGGATGCAGTTATAATGACAAAAATAAGGTTGAGCCACAACCCTGTCCATCCTAAAAAAATCGAAATCGATAAGGGAATAAGTGATCCCCAAAAAGCGGAAAGCTTCAGAGTTTCTCCGAAAAAAGCATGACCTGTTCCGCCTTCAGGCCTTCCGTATTTAAGAAACTTTATTCCAAAAATCATACCTGCCCTTGCATAGGCCGGTATAATTATAAGCAGAAGACTTCGGTGAGCATCAAGCCCCATAATGCCGCCCCATTTAATGGCCAATCCGCAGACAATTGCAACAAGCCCCATTACTCCGATCCTGCTGTCTTTCATGATGGCGAGCGCCTTTTCTTTAGGTCTGTGCCCAAAGAGACCGTCCGCAGTATCACCCAAACCATCCAGATGAAATGAACCGGTTAAAACAACAAGAAATATAACATCCAGAACCGCAACAACCTGCTTTGGCCACAGCATTAAAGCCAGGCTGTCAAAAATTGCAACCATCAGTCCCAAAATAATACCTACCACCGGAAAAAACGGGATCATTCCTTTGGCGTCAAATATTTTTGGCTTGCCAACAGGCAGTATGGTTAAAAATTGTATTGCTGAAATCAGCTTTTTCAATAATAGTTCACCACGAATTTTCACGGAATTACACTGAATTATCAAAATATTCTTCTCAACATTGCAAACTTCTCTGCACCAAAATTAAACAATAACCCCACTCTCAATCGAGTTATTTTAAGATAATTGATGGCTACCAACATAAAGCGGGACACTTTCCGCCATTTTGTCCCTATAGCAATTCCGCAATCAAGAGTAGAGGCGGGTTTCAAACCCGCCCCTACTGGCTGGCGGGCTGTCCCGCCTTACGTTGGTAGCCTAATTGATCAACTGAGCTTCATCCTGATTTGTTATCTTTTTTAGGGCCTTGTTTTCTACAAGAATCTTTTTTTCTACCAGGAGATCGGCTCGGAATCTACGTTCAAATTTAATATTCTTATAATGAACATCTAATTCTAATTCTATTTGTCTTTGGTACTCTATGCTTAATAAATCCAGCTCGTAACACAATGCATCTTCGTAAACTGATTCAAGATAACCAGGACCAAGTTCTTTGTATACTTCCCGTGCTGCACCTATGATTTTATAGCTCAAATTTTCATATAGTAAATTACTCATTGTTTATAATTTTCAGTGAAACTCCGTGTTGTTCCGTGGTGAACTTTTACCTTTTTCATAAATTACTTTTATACATTTTCTTTTATCGGGACAGGAATCCCGGCCACCATCCAGATTACCCTGTCGGAACATGCCGCGACATTCTGGTTAACAATCCCCGCTGCATCCCTGAATAGTCTGGCAAGCCTGTTTTCCGGGACTATGCCTGTTCCAACTTCATTTGACACCATGATAACCGGGCACTGTGCGTCTTTAAGTGACCTGGTCAGGCGCAGAGCTGCTTCAGATATATCCAGGTCATTATTATCCAGGATAAGATTGCTGATCCAGAGTGTCAGGCAATCTACAAGTATTAAATCACTTTTTCGGCTGTACTCGATTATTGCTTCCGGCAGACGGATTGGGACTTCTATGGTTGACCAGCCTTTGCCTCTTTCATCCTTGTGGCGTGCAACACGCATTTCCATTTCTTTATCTTTTGGAACACAAGTCGCAATAAAAAGCCTTCTGTCTCCTGGAACCTGTTTCGCCAGTTTTAGGGCATATCTGCTCTTACCGCTCCTGCATCCGCCGATTACTAATACTATTTCTTTCACACTTTTATCCCTGATTCCTGACCTCTGACACCTGATCGCTGCCCCCTGACACCCTGTCCCCTAATCCCTGCAACAATTTTCAATCTTCAATCTTTTGAGGCACCAGCGTGACACGTGGAAATTTCCCCAGCGGACTCTCATCAACCAGCAACCTGCATCCGTAGGTTGCCTCCAGCCTGTGCAAGGTAAGCACTTCCTGCGGCAGGCCAAGACTGACCGCCTGCCCCCTGTTCAGCAAAAGCAGCCGGTCTCCATACATTGCAGCAAGATTCAAATCATGAGATACCATAATAATGGTAATTCCTTTTTCCCGCTTCAACCTGTCCATCAAATCCATCACCTTTACCTGATGGGCAAGATCCAGTGATGCGGTAGGCTCATCCAGAAGTATAACCTGCGGTTCCTGACAGATGGCTCTTGCTATAAAAACCCGCTGCCGTTCTCCCCCGCTAAGCTGGTTCAGCTTTCGATGCGCAAGATGCTCAACTTCGGTAAAATTCATAGCCTGTTTTGCAAGTTTAATATCCTCTTCCTTTTCCAGCCCAAACATTCCAAGATGGGGCGAACGCCCCATAAGAACCATCTCAGTTACGGAAAAAGGAAAATCAGCCGGAAACATCTGCGGGACAAAGGCAATTATCTTTGCCAAATCCTTCCGGTTGTAGCTTTGTATGGAACGACCAAAAATCTCCACCCTGCCCTCTTGACAATTCAGGATTCCCGAAACCGCATTCATCAAAGTGGTCTTGCCCGACCCATTGGGGCCGATTATGATAAAAAAATCACCCTCGCAAACACTAAAGGAAAGATTTTTTAAAACAGGGTTGTCCCCGTAATAATAACTTATATTCTTTATATCAACTGCCATATTTATTGTCTGGATCTTTTTAACAGAAAAATAAAAATAGGCGCTCCTATCATGGCGGTGATCACACCCACAGGAATCTCTCCTTGATCGGGAAGAACTCTTGCCAGTAAATCACATAAAATCATATAAGCTCCTCCGCCAAGCACGCATGACGGAACAAGCACACGGTTATCGGGCCCCAGAACAAGACGAAAACCATGGGGTATGACCAGCCCGACAAACCCCAGAAGGCCGCAATGGCTTACAGTAGCGCTCACCATAAATGAAGTAACAACGAGGAGAGTCATTGTCACTAACTTTATATTTACTCCCATTGTCTGGGCCATTTCCTGCCCCATAAGAAGCAAATTCATAGAATGAGAAAGCAGGAAAAGAAGCAAAAAACAGGGAAAAAGTGTTGCGGCAAGTATTACTACCTGTCTGGTATCAGACATGGAAAGATCGCCCATAAGCCAGAAAATAATATTGTGAAGCCTTGCGTCCTGAGTCATGGAAATAAGAAACATAATTATTGCTGAGCAAAAAGCATTTATCATCACTCCTGATAAAAGGAGTGAATCCTTTTTAAGAATTGATTGACCCGAAGACATCAGAACAATAAGCAAGAGCGTGGCAACGCTTCCGGCAAATGCAGTAAATCCAACGCCGGGGAAGCGGGACAAACCCATCAGGATGCCGATTATGGCGCCTACTGCCGAACCCCCTGAAACTCCCAGAATGTATGGCTCGGCAAGAGGATTGCGGAGTAAAACCTGGAAGACAAGTCCCCCAAGGGAAAGAGTAGCCCCAACCAGAGCAGCCAGAATCACGCGGGGAAATCGGATTTCCCAGATTATGGCTTCTCTCATTGGATCTACAGCTCTTTCCCCTGACAACAAATGAAAAATAGTCTTTAACTCGTTTCCGGTGGAACCAATTGAAATTCCCAGAAGCATTGTTACAATAAGGAGAAGTATCAACAGGAAAGAAACTGCAAAAAGACGTTTCAAAAGAAACGGTTTATCAGAAATCACTGCTATTCCTCAAGTAGTTCAGGATGAATCAGCCGCCCAAGCACTTCAAGACCATCCACCAGGCGGGGAGTGGGACGGTCAAAAAGATTGGAATCCACGAGAAAAATACGCCGGTTTTTTATGGCGGGCATTTCAGACCATCTGCTCCACTCGATCTTTACGCGCTCAAACACCTCGCCCCTTGCCATGGAAGTTATAATGAAGACCTCAGGAGCAAGAGATAGAACCTGTTCCCGGCTGAACCTGGGATATGGGATGGGACCTTTAGTAAGATTATCACCTCCTGCAAGAACTATCAGCTCGTGTATAAATGTATTTGTTCCCACAGAAACTATAGGTGAAATGCCAATCTGAAAAAACACACAGGGACGATGAGAAATTTTTTCTACCGCTGACTTTACCCTGTTAATACGCAAACGAATGTTATTGACCAGGTTTTCTGCATTTTCTGCGGCATTAAGCAAATCACCTATTTCAATAATCGTTTTTGTCACTGCTTCCAGATTCCTTGGATCAACAACATAAACCGGAACCTCCAAAGACTCCAGGCGCACAACTGTTTGCCTTGGATTTCCATCTTTTATCGCGATACACAGATCTGGTTTTAAAGCTACAATTCTTTCAAGATCAAGTTGAACGTAAGAACCAACTTTGGGAAGACTGTTTGCCTCAGGAGGAAAGTCGCTGAAACGAGTCGCCCCCTTCAGGCGGTGTTCCTGTCCAAGAGCGAAAATTATCTCAGTAATGCTCGGAGCCAGGGAAACCACACGCTGCGGATCATCAGACAGGATAACCTGGCGCCCCAACTGGTCGGTTACCTGCTTTGCCCAGACTGGTGAGAAAGTTACAGCGACAACCATAAGGAAAACAATCAATTTTAAAATTGTTCCACAGAGCTTAATCACCTATCTAATCCTCTTTATAACTAAGTTGAGCGATTTTTTGCGAAGATGTGTGCTGAAATCTTGATGCAGAAGGATTTGCAAAAACCGCAGGCATACCCGCGGATATGTCGAGGATTTTTGCGAAGCCTTTATGCGCAAGAGATCGGCGCAGATCGAGTAAAAAATCGCTCAATTTAGTTATAGCCCAACAGTTCGTATATTTTTATATCCCTGAGTTTGACATCAACATCACGCAGTTCCAGGCGTGACCGTGCGGAATGGCAGGTTTTCTCACTGATTAAAATACTGTTGGGAATGGATTTGGTAAGCTCCTGAAGCTTAAACACATCATTTACAGGATCGCCGATAACCGTATAATCCATTTTCATCTCAAAGCCAAAGCCACCTACAACAACTTCGCCTGTATGAATACTTATACCTATACTTAAGGAAACTCCAAATTCCCTGGCATAATACTCATTTAAAGTTGCAACCGAGTTCTTCATTTCAAGCGCCGCCTGCGCAGCATTATCCGCGTCCATTATGCTTGAAACAGGCGCTCCAAAAAGCGCCAGCAGCCCATCACCCAGATATTTGTCAACAATACCGTGATGTTTGAACACTATGCCTCCCATAGCGGAAAAGAAATAATTAAGCAGGGGTACCGTTTTTTGAGGGCCGATTTTTCTTGAAAGCACTGAAAATCCCCTGATATCAATATTCAGCAGGGTAAGAGTCTTTACCTCCTCAAGCATTTCCCCACCTGTTTCCGTGCCATAGACAATCTTATCAACTATTTCCTTGGGTACAAATTTCTGAAACATGCTCCTTATTCCGCGCTCATGTTCGGCCATAGAAACTGTTTCCTTGTAAAGACGGGCATTTTCAATGGCAATACTTACCGATGATGCTATTGACTTCAGGAGGTCTTCATCGTTGTGGCTAAAATCGCCTTTTATTTTATTGAGCACCTCAAGAACCCCAATCACCTTTCCCTGAGAAATCATCGGCACACACAATGCCGACAATGTCTTAAAGCCTGTAGTCTTATCTATTTCAGGATAGAAATGCGGTGACTTTTGTGCATTATTTATAATGATAGATTCTCCCTGTGCCGCTACATAACCGGCAATTCCCTGCCCCATTTTAAGCCGCAGGTCTTTCAGATCTTTCAGAAAATCAAGTTCGATATTAAATGCAACAGCAAACTCAAGCTCGTTTCCATCTACAAGAAAAAGGGAGCCTGCTTCCACGTTCATAACTTCCCGAATCATATCCATTGTATATTTAAGGACCTGGTCCATATCAAAAGTCGATGAAGCAAGGGCGCTTCCGATCTGTTTTATTGAATCCAGCTCCTTGTTGCGTTTGACAACGGATTCGGACAGCCTGTTACGTTCTATGGAAATAGAAAGCACGCCTGCCACCCATTCAATCAGCTCCTGAGAATTATAAAAGTCTTTTGCATGACTTGAAGATAGCGCAAATATCCCTTTAACGACCCCTCTCATTTTCATGGGGGCGAGACAGCATGATTTGCTTCCCTGGTTTACAAATAATTCCTTTGCACACTCGCCGCTGGTAAGTACGTCAGTATCATCCACAATCAGAATGGATTCCTGTTTAAGCACTCTGTCAATTATACTGCCCTGCTCAATGGAATATTGAGTACCCCTTGAAATGCTTGTCTGCTCATTGGCCAGCAACTCAAAAATCGTAATATAATCAGAACCGTTTTCAACCAAGGTCATAACCATGGCAAAATTAAAAGGAACTACGGCATGAATTTCATTCAAAACAGCATGTAAAAGTTCGCTGTCTCTGAAACTTGAGTTTATTATCTTGAAGATTTTCTCAACTGTCTTCATGATGAGCTCTCTCTTTTCATTATCCTTTAAAAGACGGAGGTTCTCGTATGTAAAAGCAGCATTACTCAAAAGAGGCGTTAGAACCTCCACATCGTCTTGTGAATAAATTCTATCACCATTTCTACGCGAAATTGTAAGCACTCCAACAACATCTTTGCTGGTCTTGATCGGCATGCAAACAAAGGATTTCGAGCAATATAGAGGACGGTTCGTCCTTCCGAACCGGGAATCCTTTTCAATATCTTCTACCACAATAGGCGATTTATTGATTACAGCATACTTGGCGATGCTTGTATTAAAATCTATCCTGTCATCTATCTTGACGTATTCCCCTGCTCCAATGGTTGCCTTAACAATAAACGAGTTGCGATCACGATCTGTAATCATGACTGAACCAACGTCTGAATCAGTTAATGTCAAGGAACGTTCCAGAGTAATGTAAAGAATTTCAGTTGGATCAAATGTAACATAGCAAAGCTCGGAAAGCTCCTTTAGTACTGATATTTCAGTAGACTTCTTTTGAAGCTGCTGGAAAGTTTTGCTGAATTGATTCTCGATCGCGTTAAAAGACTGAACAATGTTGCGTATTTCATCCGTGCCCGTTTGCAACTCTCCTCCAAATTGTTCAATGCCTTTCCGAGAAATATCCTTGGACAACCCTGTTATATCTTCAAACAACTTCTTTAGTATGGTATATCCTAACAATGAAAAAATAAGAACACCCAGAAAAAACAGCAAAAGATATTGGTCATTCATTAAGTTATATTTAATTCCAAATATAAGAAATCCCAGTACAGGGAACAGAAAAAAGAGGCCAAATATTATACTAAGCTTATAATGAAGATTTTTTCCTTTAAGGGAACTATCCCAAAACCACTTTTTAAAGTTCATACTACAACCCTCTTTTGAGGTTAATAATAAAACTCCATTATCTTAATGACTGTATCTTGCTCTTTATTTTCTCCCAGTCAAATTTTTTAGCCAGCACAAGGGCCTCTTTCTCTGAAATCCCTGCATATGACAAGGTGAAAAAAGCGCCCCCGGCCTGTTCATGTGTCAAAAAAACAGTAACCGCCCCTGAATTCTCTTCTTTGTCATAGACTGTCTGCACCTGAAAGCCGTTTATGGTTTTGATGTTCACCTTAACTTCAGGAGTCTCCATGTACATTCCAGAGCCCTGCATACCGGCCATTCCAAAAGCCTGATTGCCTTTCATAATTATGACTGTCAGTTCTTTGTTTCCCTTGCTGTAGGTACGTGTAGAATTAATCATAACCATGCCGGACATATTCATATTCATACCTGTCGGCTCGCCGCCCGTCCATCCTGAAAGATCAATAAGACATGGATAAAGCGTTTGATATGATTCCGCCTGTACAGCAGCGGCCACAAACAATATTGCAAAACTTACCAGCAATATTTTTCCGCAAGTTCCAAAAGATTTTTTCTGATAATTTTTTCTCATTTCCTCCTCCTGAATTTGCATGGTGGCTTATAGTAATCAGAAATTTAAGTTCATAGTATAGGAATTTCCTATTTTTTGTCTAATGAATTCGGCAACATAAGATAAATGAGTAAAAAGTGTCTAAAGTGAGCTAAAGTGCCTAAAGTTGTTGTACGCCTTCGGCGTGCTATATATTTTCAGTGCTTGATTATAACTTCAGCCGGAAATAAAGTGAACAAAGTTGTATGGTAAAAAAATTAAAATTGGCAACGCCGAAGGCGCATTCCTTAACTTTAGGCACTTTAATATACTTTAGCTCACTTTAGGCACTTATGTTCGCACCGAAGGTGCGCTAATTTAATTCTTAATACACACTTTATAAAATTTTCACAATATATGTTTTGTTTAAAAAAGTACACACGAAAAGAAAAAACCGGAAATAAAAAAGGCACTTATATCGTTTTTTATAAGCGCCTGTTTTTTTGGTGCCTGGGACGAGAATCGAACTCGTACAGAGACTTAGCTCCGAGGGATTTTAAGTCCCTTGCGTCTACCAATTCCGCCACCCAGGCACAGGTTTTGCGTATATTTCGATTACAAACAGCGATTAGCTTAATAATTGAAAGCCAGAAAAAATGCAAGAAGGAATAAAAATGAGTTTGTAAATTTCTGAATATGATCCTTACCCCTTGTCAAACCATATGGCATCTGATAATTATTCAGTATGCAAAATCCATCAAATAGTCAATTTATAATTCTTGCTTCCAAATCACCTAGACGAAAATATCTGTTAAAGCAGGCGGGTCTTTCTTTCACCGTTATTCCCAGCAGTATCGATGAAAACGCTATTCCCATATCACAACCTGGAATTTATGTAAAAACTCTGGCTGAAGCAAAGGCAAATGACATATCAAAAAAATATCCTGAAAGCTGGGTTATCGGAGCTGATACCATTGTCCTGATAGACAGTATTATACTTGGCAAACCATCTTCAAAAACCGAAGCCCGTGCTATGTTGAAGCAACTCAGCGGGAAGATACATCAAGTTCTTACAGGTTACTCAATATGTTGTAAAGCCAGGAATAGATTTTTTTCAGAAACCATAATAACTGAAGTGCTTTTCAAGAACCTGACTGATGATGAAATAGAATGGTACATTAATACGGACGAGCCCTTTGACAAAGCAGGTGCATATGCCATTCAGGGACTTGGCACCTTTCTTGTAAAAAGGATAAATGGCTCCTATACAAATGTAGTAGGTCTTCCTGTTTGCGAAGTCATAGAATTCCTTATAAAAGAAGGTGTAATAGGGCTAATAAATAGAGAAACCATGGTAACAATTTAGCCTTTTGAAAAAAAATCTGACAGGATAACAGGATAAACAAGATTTTATTTTAAATGCACAAACAAAGCCAACTCTCATTGCAGTTAGCCAGTAAATCATAAAACATAATCACAACATGAATAAGGTGTGTATCAAGGTATAAGGATTTAGATTTGGATTAACAGGAAAAGTTTCGATAATTTAAATCCTGAATATCTTGTAAATCCTGTCCAAAAAAATAATATTTAAAAGCGCTAAAATAGAAATTATGGAATCTGAAGCTCTTAAAAAAAGACTAAGTAATGTTAAAGAACGTATCAAAAAGGCAGCCATTGATTGCGGCAGAGATCCTGATACTGTTCGCCTTGTGGCTGTGAGTAAAACCATGCCGAAAGACACGGTCAGAGAAGCAATAAAAGCAGGCGCTGATATTCTTGGAGAAAATTATATTCAGGAAGCCGGAGATAAAATCAATGCGCTGTCATCTTATCCTGTTTCATGGCATTTTATAGGACACCTTCAGAGTAACAAAGCAAAATACGCTGTCAAACTTTTTGATATGATTCACACTGTAGATTCATTAAAACTTGCTAAAGAATTAAATAAACAGGCAAAAAAAATAAACAAAATCCAAAAAATTCTGATCCAGGTAAATATAAGTATGGAATCAACAAAATCAGGTGTTCATGAAGAGGATGCGCAAAAGCTGATAAAAGAGATTAGTTTATTTGAAAATCTATCCATAAAAGGCCTTATGACAATGCCGCCCTTTTTCAATAATCCTGAAAAAGCCATGCCATATTTTTCAACTCTGAGGGAGCTGCGAGATAAAATCAGGAATAAAGCAATAAAAAATGTCAAAATGCAGGAATTATCCATGGGTATGACAGGTGATTTTGAAGTCGCAATAAAGGAAGGAGCAACCCTTGTCCGCATTGGAACTGCGATTTTTGGAGAAAGAAATTGAAAATTCTGCTGCACATATGCTGCGCACCATGTTCAATATACCCCGTAAAAACTCTACGCAACGATGGCTATAATGTAATGGGTTTTTTTTACAGACATAATATACATCCTTACACTGAGTGTCTAAAAAGGCAGGAAAACCTTGAACATTATGCAAATATTATTAATCTAAAGGTCATTTATCAGGAAGGCTATGATCTGGAAGGTTTTCTTCAAAACACGGTTTTCAGAGAATCAAATCGCTGTTTATACTGCTATCACGACCGGCTGAGGTCAACAGCTCTGACAGCAAAACATGGAAAGTTTGATTGTTTCTCCTCTACTCTTTTGTACAGCAAATTCCAGAAGCATAATATAATAAAATCAATAGGAGAATCTATTGGAAAATCCGTTGGCATTCCATTTTACTACCAGGATTTTCGTTCTGGCTGGAAGGAAGGAATAGAAGAATCTAAACGCCTTGAATTGTATCGCCAGCAATACTGCGGCTGTATTTACAGCGAAAAAGAAAGATATATTGCAACTACTCGGGTTCACGGTTAACAGTTCACAGTTAACGGTTGATCAAAACATAAAGTAACTACTCAGGCGTTTAGGCTGAAGGCTATAGGCTATAGGCTATAGGCTATAGGCTGAAGGAAACAGATAATTTCTGAACGTTATTTTCTATGTTTAGGACAAAATTTCTGGCCGCTTTAATAACATATTGGCTTATGGGAGTCTTTTCCCTAAAAGCCTTCTACCTTCAGCCTTCTACCTTCTACCTAAACCCCTGAGTAGTTGCCATGCTTCACTCATTGCATAGTTCATTGGAAAACTGTGAACTGTGAACCGCGAACCCAACAACCTGGTGATTAATGCGCGATTTTTTAATCAGACCCATAAGGTACCAGGCAGTGGCCAAGTATCTGAGCAAGATACTGATTATCCTTGCAGTCCTGCAACTGGCGCCGATAGCTGTTTCCATTATCTATCAGGAATTCTCTCTAACCGTTATATACATCATAGTAACCCCTTTTATATTTATCATTGGCTATTTCGGGGATAAAAAACTTCCCGAAGTTGACCTGGACATTAAAGAAGCACTGGTATTAGCCAGTTTTATCTATTTTATTCTATCCTTAATAATGGCCACGGTCTGGACGTTTGACGGTCTTCCCTTCCTGGATGCCTTGTTTGAAGCTATGTCCGCTGCTACAACCACCGGACTCAGCACTCTGCCCATAGAGAGTTTGTCACGAACCACGCTCTTTACTCGATCATTCGTGCAGTGGATCGGCGGCCTCAGCATTGTAGTATTGACTATTTCAGTACTGATAGGGCCGGGGACAACGGCTTATCGGCTATTTACAGTATCCATAGGGGAAACCAAAGTTTCTCCCAGCGCCATCAAGGCAACAAAGATACTATGGCGGGCCTACGCCATTATTACGGCTGCCTGTATGCTGGCTTTTTATTTGAGTGGGATGGATTTATTTCAGGCGATCTGTCAGGCAATGGCAACCATATCTACGGGCGGATTTGGTACTGAAAAACAAAGCTTTGCTGCCTTTTCGTTTGCGGCCATAATCTTTTGTTCTCTATTTATGGTCATTGGTGCCACCAATCTAAACATGTTTCATCCGCTCAATAAAGTCCATTTGAACGTATTCAAGGACACACAGTGGCGCGTCCTTATCCTTTGCATTGCAGTTCTTATGTTTATTTTTTTCCTGGGCATGATTGAAACCTGTTCGTGGAAAGAAGCAATCTATAAATCCTTTTTTCAGACCGTGTCAGCCCAATCTACGAGCGGATTCTCTACCATGGATTTTGCTCAAGCCCCGGCGCTTTCAAAGCTTTCAGCTATATTTTCCATGTTTATAGGCGGTTCTATCGGCTCAACAGCCGGGGGGATAAAAATCTATCGGCTGCTTATATTTATAAAGCTTTTACATATCCTGGTTATCCGTATTCTTCAGCCCAAAGAAGTGATTACGCATTTGCGGGTCAATAATATTGCTTTAAGCCGTGAAGATATTGAAGCAGCTATTGTATCCATCACTTTATTTTTCTTAACAGTATTGATCTCAGTGACCTTCTTTGTAGCGGCCGGTTATAATTTTCTGGATTCGCTTTTTGAGGTGGTTTCAGCTACCGGAACAGTAGGTCTTTCCACGGGCATCTGCGGCCCGGATCTTTCCGAACATTTGAAAATGATTCTTTTCTTTGATATGTGGATGGGGCGGCTCGAAATATTTCCTTTTCTTATTCTTATCTATCCCCACACCTGGGTGAAACGGAGGATGTAATGAGGGCAATTGTTATTGGCGCCGGCAACATAGGTATTATGGTGGTAAAACGCCTTATTAAATGGAAGGATGAGGTAATCCTTATTGAAAAGGATAAGGATATAGCCGAGATGCTGGCAGACGAACTCGATTGTACAGTAATAAATGGCGATGGTTCAGACCCGGAAACACTGAAGAAGGCCCAGGTAGATGAAGCAGACGTCATAATAGCTCTAACGGGTAATGATCAAAACAATATCATCATTGGATTAATGGCCAGAACATTCGCCGATATCAAAACCCTGATTAAGATAAGCAGGCCTGACTTTATCCCGATCAGCAAAAAGCTGGGATTTGACAATATCATCACGCCGTCAGTAACTGCCAGCGTGCAGGCCAGTTACCTTACGCGGGGGCTGAATCTGCTGGAACTCGTTAATATGGTGCCCAGAAAAGCGCGATTCTATCATTTTTCAGCCAGTGAAACCCTTCACAGAAAAAAGATTGTAGATCTTGCTTTCCCTAAAGATGCCTTGCTTTTTGCCATCTATCGCCAAAAGGACTTCATTATTCCCAAGGGTGATGTCGAAATTCATAAGGATGACGAACTGGTCTTTATCCTTAAAGAAACAGCAATTGACGATCTTAAGAATGCGCTGGGAATTCTGCCCCGATCCTTTTAATGAGTGCTTATATAATATCGAACTCAAGCTATCATATTGCTTTGTCAGGATAAAGATTCCAACGACAGTCCAATCGGCCTTACAGGCTGTCGGCTCTGTCATGTCCGAGAAGGAAGTCAACAAGGTTTATCCTTTGTATTCCTTTGACATCATTACCAAAAACAGTATCCATGCTGAGCACATACTTGGGATAGTTGTCGTCTATGCGCAATAAAACGGAAAATTCCCGTTTTATGGTTTCCGGCGTCGCCAGCAGATACGCAACCTGTATATAAATCTTCCGGTTCTTTTTTTCGGCAATAAAGTCGATTTCCTGTTTACCGAATTGGCCGATAAAAACCTTGTAGCCCCTTCGCTTTAATTCCAGAAAAACCAGATTTTCAAGCAGACCGGAAATATCCCCTTCTCGAAAGCCCAAAATCGCATGACGTATGCCGATATCGCCAAGGTAATATTTTTCGTGCAGTTCAAGCAATCGCTTCCCCTTGATATCGTACCTGGAAACCTTATAAACAGCGAAGGTTGACAGCAAATACGCAATGTAGTTCTGGACTGTTTCTACGCCGACGCTCATTCTTTGAGACTTGACATAGTCAGCGACCCTCTTGGCGGAAAATATGTTCCCGATATTATCAAACAAATACCGGCTGACATTTTCCAGTAGATGAATATTGCGGACATTATTTCTTTTGACCACGTCTTTTAAGAGGATGGTATCGTACAGTGCGCTGATGTATTGATAGACGACTTCTTCCTCCAGATCGAAATGATGAATGGCTGGTAACCCCCCGTATCTTAAAAATGTAGCAAATTCTCTGCTTGTATCCGGTTTTTCAATGCCCCTGAAAAGCAGAAATTCCTCAAAGCTGAGGGAGTAAACCGGTATCTCAACGTAGCGCCCGGATATCAGGGTGGCTATTTCAGACGATAGCAGGTGGGCGTTAGATCCGGTTATGAAAATGTCGATATCAGCATCAGAAAAAAAAGAGGTGATCGCTTTTTCCCATTTTTCAATTTCCTGGATTTCATCAACAAAAAGGTATTTCAGACCCTTTACGTCCGCAAAGCACTTTTTGACATAAGCATGCAAGTCCTGATAATTCCGGATAAAATCAAAATCCAGGGATTCTTTATTGATATAGACTATTTGCTGCTCTTTTATATTTCCCGACCGCAGTCTTTCAATGACCAGTTTCAAGAGACAGCTCTTACCTACGCGCCGCATTCCTGTTATAACCTTGATAACCGGCGTGTTGATCAACGGAGTAATCCGGTCTATATATAAGTTTCTTTCATGCATGATATTTTTTGATGTTTTTATAAAAGATTTCAGTATGTAGAAATCTTATCAAGCAGCGCAGCTAAAATCAAGCTACAAAATACAAGTTTTTTATAGATGCCATTCGTTGTAACCTTCCGAGGTATATATTCTGTTCCGATTCTTTTTATGAGACCTTTGCAAAACGCCCCCTTTTGCCCAATTTCGGCGTCAGACTCAAATTTTAAGCCTCGAAATACTCAATGTATTCCTGCATTTAAAATTTTCGTATTCCTTGAACTTGAACAAAATCGAACATTTTTCAAAGGTCTCTTAATGAGTGCTTATATAATGTCGAACAGCGTTAAAAGTGCCGCTGCCGATCCCTTCCACTTTTTTTATATCTTCAATGGATTCAAACAGGCCATGCATGTTTCTATATTCCACGATCTTTACAGCAATTACCGGCCCGATATTTGGAAGAATTACAAGTTCGGTGAGCCCTGCCCTGTTGATGTCAACAGTTCCCTGTAATCCCTTTTTCATGATCTTTGCTATGAACTTGTCGTAGTGATTCTTCAGATGCTTTTTTGCAGCATTACTGCTCTTTAGATCAAGCCACGTTTCCCTCTCCAGGGTTCCAAGCACGTATATCAATTGCTCTTCATCGAGATTACCGTTCAAATCGTGATGGGGGCAGTGGCGCAGCCTCTTTCCCGCCTCGCCTGATTCAACAATTGCAAAAGAAGAATCCGGAAGAAGGCGTATTGTCAGGTCGGTCCATCCCTGGCAGATGCCTAAGCCATTACCACATAGGAACAAAGCAACTACACAAAAGAAAATTACACAAAAAGTTGAAAACTTTTTTCTCTGTTTCATTTAGATCCTCCTTATGTTAGAAACAAACTTGCTCAACTTAGTACATGTATTCTTAAATACGGTAACGTATTAAAATTGGATAGTTTATAATCACCGCAGAGAACGCAGAGCTTAAAGATTTTTTTGTTTTTTAAAATAAACTCAAGCACAAGCCTTGCGGCGTACAAACGAATGTTGAAGAATATTCGATCTTCCGGCATTCTTAACTATCGCGAAGCGATGGAGATCATTTCTTTTCTGCCCTCTCAGCAGAAAAAAAATAATATTTTTCCTTTGCGTCTTGAGCGAAGCGGGCGGTGAAACAATATAAAAAAATGCGTCATCGAATTAACGAATTAGAGCACTTAGGTATAATACTGATGGGTTGGTGTCAAGTTTAAGTGGAGCGAAAAGACTTTCGCTTTAGTTGTATTCTGTCTTGAACACCCGTCCGACAAAGGGGAGCGGAATAACCGGTGTTTGTTAACTTCATATATTTTATAATAGTTCTTTTAATATATGCCACATACCTGCCCCCTGATGAACCGAACTTCTCTCCCATTGAAACTTCTTTGCTGTTTCTTGGCTTGATTATCGTCTTTGCATATTTTACCCGGATGCTGTTTCATAGACTTGAAAAACGAATCCCAAAAAACAATATTTTACGCGTTGACCATAAAATAAATGCAATAATAACTCAGCAGTCTGTTATGGCAATAGTACTTTTTGCCATAGATATTTATGGACTGAGCCTTACTTCTTTTTTTAAAAACATACCTTTATTTACCGTTATTCCCACTTTACAGGCATTGGTTTTTATCGGTCTTTTTGTATTTTATCTCGCTATTATCTGGGCTTGTGCCTACGGGCCATATAAAAGGCTTTACATAACCGACCTGTCAAGGCGTTCTTATGTTTTGTCTAATATTTCATTTTCTATTCCCGTTCTTTTTCCATGGTTTCTGCTGTCAGGAATTGCCGACATTATAAATGCACTTCCATTTGAACTGCCGAAACGTTTTCTTTCCACTCCGGAAGGCCAAGTGGTCTATTTCCTTTTCTTCCTCTCCACAGTTGTAATAATCGGCCCTGCAATGATTCAGAAGTTCTGGAGGTGCAAACCACTTGAATCCGGTTATGTGAGAAGCAGAATCGAAAAACTTTGCAGAAGGGCTGGATTAGAATACTCCAACATTCTTTACTGGCCCATATTCGGCGGTAGAATGATCACAGCAGGTATCATGGGCCTGATTAAAAAATTCCGATATATTCTTATTACAAAAGCACTGGTTCGCCACCTTGAACCAGAAGAAATGGATGCTGTAATTGCGCACGAAATAGGACATGTCAAAAGAAAACATCTGCACTTTTATCTGGTATTTTTTATTGGCTATATTTTCGTTTCGTATACTATGTTTGATCTTCTTATATATTTCATTATCTATACTGATCCGGTGTACAGATTAATAAGCAGTTCGGGTATTAACCACGATACAATAATCTCGGCCGTTTTCAGCCTGATTATAATTATTATATTTTTTATCTACTTCCGCTATATCTTCGGATATTTCATGCGAAACTTCGAACGTCAGGCAGACACATATGTATATGCTCTCTTCCCCAGCGCAAAACCGCTGATATCTACATTCAAAAAGATAACAGCAACGACCGGGCAGTCACCGGACATACCGAACTGGCATCATTTCAGCATTAAAGAACGAATTGAATATCTCAATCTGTGTGAAGAAGACAAAACCTGTATAATTAAACAGGACCGAAAAATAAAAAAAAGCATTGCCGTATATCTTGCAGCAATAGTCATAATGGGAGGTATTGGATATAACTTAAATTATGGTGAAACCGGAAAAAAGTTAAGCAAACATTTTATCGAAAAAATACTGTTAAGAGAGATTAACAATACACCAGACAACCCACACCTTTATAGCAATCTGGGAGATCTTTATTATAATATCAATAATTATACTGAAACGATCAGAGCATATGAAAAATCAATAGATCTTAAACCAGACAACCCGCATGTTTTAAACAATCTTGCATGGCTTTATGCAACATGTGATGATAAAAACCTGCGCAACCCTGAACGCGCTTTGAATCTTGCATTAAAGGCTGCGGATATTGAAAAATCTCCACACATACTGGACACTCTTGCGGAAAGCTATTATATAAATGGACAGTTGGAAGAAGCAGTATCGGCTGAATTACATGCGCTTAGAATAGCTAAAAAGGAACGTTTATATTTTGAGAATCAGTTAAAAAAATTTATGGCTGCCGCTAACAGTGGTCAGTAAGCAGTGTATTCCTGTGGTTAAAATTTGCGCCTTCCTTGAACTTGAAAAAATTTTCTAGTTTTCGTTCGGGCACTATTTAACAAATAGGATTGATTATCATGGCTGAATTTCTAAAGAAAAACCATCGTATCCAACTACTTTCCATTTGCCTGATTGCAGTGTTATTATTTGTAGGCTTATACTTCTCAGTGAAGCGCTCCCTTATCAATGAGATTCGATTCCAGGCAATGGGTGTTGCTATTGCTACTGCCGCTGGAATAGATCCCAATGATATCGAGGCAATTAATTCTCCAGAAGACATTTCGATCGCGTCCTATCAGCGTGTTCAAAAATTGCTATCCGCAATCGCCAGATTTAATCTTGATATTAGATATATGTACATAATGCGACGCCAATCCGGTCACAAATCTAAGCCCTCGGATTATGAATTCGTTGTTGATCAACCAGCGATTGATAAGAATAAGGATGGAGTTATCAATGACGACGAAAGAAGCGAACTCCCTGGTAATTACTACGATGCAGCCATGTTTCCAGAACTTGTAAAAGCATGGGATAATCCTGCTGCCGATCGCGATATCGCTCCCGATCCTCCATACCCGGACCTGTTGTCCGGCTATGCTCCAATCAGAAACAAATCGGGACGAACCATCGGTATCGTTGGTGTGGATATTACGGCACCTACAATTCATCGAAAACTATTATCGATTAAGCTAACGATCATTTTAGTAGGAACTATTCTATGCGGACTACTGGCAATAACTATTCACTTTTATTATAAACAAAGAGAATCATTAAATTATAGTAAAATTCTTTCCGAAAAAGTGGCAAGGCGAAACGAGGAATTGACAGCCACATTGAAGATGAGAGAAGAGCTTTCTCATATGATCGTTCATGATATGAGAAACCATCTTTTCATTATTACGACGGCTGATGAATTGATGATGATGGACAAGAACCTGACGGATGATCGACGAGAAAAATTGAACATTATTCGTAAAAAGGCATTTCAAATAAATGCGTTTCTTAATGATTTACTGATTGTCGCCAAACAGATAGGTGGAAAATTAATCATTGATCGTAGTTCTGTTGATCTTAACAAACTTGCCAGTGATGTCGTCAAACAAAATGAGATATTGGCTCAGTCGAAAAGGATAAAACTCGATTTAGATCTTCCGAATAATTCCCAGAGTATGATGTTGGATGCGAATCTGTTCCGAAGACTTATGGATAATCTTTTGTCGAATGCAATAAAGTTCTCACCAAAAAATGGCACAGTAACTCTCCAAATCAGGCATATTGAATCGGCGGTATCGTCCAATTCCAGTGATAGTAGTTGCCAGATCAGGGTATTAGACGAAGGGCCGGGCGTCGATGAAAAAGATCGAAAGATTATTTTTAATAGGTTCAAAACGGTCGAAGTGCAGAGACGAAATATCCCCCAGATAGGTTTAGGTTTGACATTGTGCAAACTTGTGGCGGAGGCTCATGGAGGACGAATATTTGTAGAGCCGAATGATCTGTCAGGATCCATTTTTGTCGTTGTCATACCTATTTGTTAAGTGCTGCAATTTGTGACAGTTCACCCGCAAGCAGTTCAGGGGACATTAGTTTATAAGTTGACAGGGTTCTTGAACTATGTCTGAAACAACTGCAATAGACATATAGACTTTTCAGATAAATAATTTCACTGTGTTATCAGTCGTCGACGTATAACTAATACGCCTTCCTCCTTCTGGCCTTGTAAAATTAATTATCTGAAAGTCTATAGTTAAGGAAATTCTGGAAGAAAACAAGATTTGCCATTTTTCTGATATTAACAACGCTCCTAAACAACTGGAACTTCCTTTTTTTAGAGCTGATGAGGCTGATCTAACGACAGAACACCGCTGATTCTCGCTGTCCTTGTAGATGCTTGATTTAGCCTATGGTTTCTACAAAGTAAGCTTTGTCCCACAGCTCCTTTTGTGCATCCAAACTCGCCTTCAAGTCGCCGAACTCTGCAAGAATAGCTGCCGCCGACACCCGTTTCATTTCCTGAGCTATCGTCTCCACCGAGTTGCTTCCATCTGATTCCACATATAAATGCAGGTGGTCTGGAGCCAGCCAGAGCAAATCAACTAAACCACCGACAATCTCACTACATTTTGAGAAAGTATCACAAACGAAATCAAAGATATTTGCGGGCAGAGCAAAAACCGGCTTTCTGTAGATCACATTCCATGCAAAATGGTATTTGAGCTCGACAAATACACTATCCGGATCACGGCTCAGTCTTTGCAAGGCCAAAGCTCGCTGATACTTAATTTTATCGGAATCAAGCAGCTCATGGAAACCGTTCTGTGGAGAGTTGTCTTTGACGACACTATTGGGCAAAGAAGGAAACTCCTGATCAGACGATCCGACCAGTTTGAGTGCCGGCTGAAAAGCATAACACTCAAAAACCGCCGGATTTTGTATGCACCTGTTTAGATGACAGAGTACATTTTCTTGAAATTCCAAGTCATGGCAGAAACTACACTTGCCATGAATCATCGACCTGAATAATTTAGCACACTCCCGGCATTTTCCGGGAAAGTTATTTAAAGATGATATTTCTTCCAAATCCAAATCCTCCCTGCCTGGTC
>Ga0255429_1046_pt1 | contig 26823 bp, 22 predicted proteins | sample ANMaggSeSYBR02H9_FD_182636 | JGI IMG/M metagenome (GOLD analysis project Ga0255429, IMG submission 182636) | Sediment cell enrichment communities from methane seep in Santa Monica Basin, California, United Staets - ANME aggregate JGI... | ecosystem: Environmental > Aquatic > Marine > Cold seeps >... | reverse complement strand
ACCTTATTTTGAAGAAAATAAAGAAGAGATAAAAAAAAGAGAAAAGCGTTTTGGTAAAAGCCTGGTTTTTTCTAACATGCTGAAGGCAGAAACAGGCTATTTGATTGATACCTATAATGAAAAAAATATTATTGAAAATGATTTTCATCTACTAAAAGATGTTACGTTAATACGTTTCGGGCCGATTAGGCATTGGACGGATTCTAAAATTCGAGCTTTTGCTTTTTGTTGTGTTGTTTCGATGATTCTAATGAGAGTTATGCAATGGATGACAGAACAAGCAGGATATAAAATGAGTACAACGGTCTTGAAAGATGAATTAACAGATATCCAGGAAGTTGTAATGATTTATAGCGCTGCAGATGCTGAACGTAAAATTACCGAAAGAAGCGCTGTTCAAAAAAAGCTTTGGAAAATCTTTGAATTGGAAAAAATAGAAAACCAATTGTCACTACACAAATAAAATTATAATTTAGTTTGTTTTCAGATAGTTATAAATAGGGAGATGGTCTGTATGGAAGATTCAGGTTGATGCATAAGGATTTGCAAAAACCGCAGGCATACCCGTGGATATGTCTAGGATTTTTGCGAAGCCTTTATGCGCAAGAGATCGGCGCAGATTGAGTAAAAAACCGCTCAATTTAGGTTAAAAGCAGGCGGAATTGGTTTGTTTAGAATTTTCAAACTTGTCCCAGGTCCCTCATTGACTTCTATTCGGAATAACCCTGGGTGTTCATCCATACCGCCGGGACTGATTGTCCAAACCTGACCGGGTTCTATCGGATCACTGCCGACACTGTTTTCGCTATGCAGTTCCGGTGTTGATACAAACTTTTCAACACCCTCATCGCCTAAAACATAACTAAAATGTGTATTTCGGAACTCAGCGGCACCAATACGTTTTTGTTGCTCCTTGACCCGCCTGCGAGTTTCCAATGCTATTCGGATTGCCCATTCGAGATCTTCGTCTTGTATCTCCTCATCTCCACCGGGGTAAAGTAATTTCAAAAGACCGCTAATCGTCTTATTTGCGGCATTGGTATCTCGACCGCTCAATGCCCCACCAAAATAAACACGATTTTGAAGTACTGATACCCGGCTTTGATTACGTAAATGGGTCATACATTCAGAAAAAAAGTCACTGACCATCCCGAAATGGTCAGTCAACAGGTCTTTATCGATCTTGGGCACATCCCACCCCGGTAAGTAAGAGTGGATGCGATCCATAAAAGCCGTATCATCACGCATCTCTTGTGGCAGCGGTCCAAAAAGGTGACCTATCCGTTGCTGGTGATCAACATCTACATTAAAATTACCCACCAACACGAGGCTTCCGTCAGCGCGAATATTTTCCTTTCCACGACTGAATTCGCCCGATTCCATGTAGCCCTTCATGATGTTGACACCATCTTTCTTGTCAAATGAGACGCCCGACACCTCATCAAAACAGACAACATCATACATGCACACCAGGCCTCTTTGACCGGTCCCCATGTGTACAAACATTTGTGCTACGGTTGCCTTGCCACCTGAGATCAGATGGGCATAAGGAGATACTTGCTGAAAAAGATGGCTTTTTCCAGTACCCCGTGGCCCAAGTTCGACCATGTTGTAATTACGTTCAACAAAAGGAACCATTCGCAGGAAAAAGGCATTTTGAGCCCTTTCGGAAAGATTATCAGAATTGATGCCGATGCTACGTAAAAGAAATTGTTTCCATTCCGCAGTTGTAAATTGGTTCCGAGCCTCCTTCAGAATATCCAACACATCGTGCTTTGAAAGCTGGATTTCGCGAAGTCCTTTGATTCCGAACGGGCGGCCGCTTTTCTCCTGTGCGATGGCGGCATCATAGCTCAAGTTGATTTCCGCATAAAAGCCACCGGTCAGCATGCGTTCATGGTTGTTGACCAACTCAGAACTGATTCGAACGTCCTTGAGTTGGAGGCTTGGCAATGTTGCAAGATAGGAGTCGGTCTTGGCATCCAACCTGGCGCTGAGCAGATCAATTATCTTGACAGCGCCTTTTTCCCTGGCGCGGGCTTTGAAAAGCTCCTCCTCTCCAGCCTTTACGGTTCTGGACCGTAATTGGCGCTGTACGACTTCAAGCCCTTCCTCGATTTCCTCAGGGTCTGTGCTGGCACAATACCTTCCCAAAAGAAATTCCACGACATACGTTGGAACTGGGAATTGACGGCTGAATGTTCGTACCAGGTCTTTGCGCACCAAATATCCGTCAAGTGTCGAGGCGGCCAGTTTGTCAAGATGGTCCATTTCCATTAATCTGTACCTCCGCCGATAATCGTTTTTTCCTGAGCAATTAGCCTCCCATCCTTATCAAGAAGTACAATTGAGGCTTCATTACCTTCAAGATCTTCATTTTCAACGACAACCGATCCCATTCCATTTTCGTCTATGGGTTTGACGTTCATAACTACGCTATCATCCGGATTGCCGGCCTTCATCCGGATATCAAAGAATAGAGCGGCGAAATCACCTTCCACCGCTATTTTACATCGAAGCCCCTTCCAGACAACATCGGCGATTTCGGCCGAGCTTTCCTGCTTGGCCGGTGCCCCGGATTTCACTATTAGCTCTAACGTCAGGCATTCCTGGAAACTAAGTCCCCCATGGGCATATTCCTCGCCTGCCTTAAAACAACTGATGCCGTTAGCCAGTGCGATGCTCTGGTTAGGATTCCAGTACCAGGGGAATAAATGTTCCTCTGTAACGGCCCCAGGCTTGATAACGGCGCATCGTCCCCATTTGTTTTCAACCAGGGCAGTTGGTAGATCGATTTTCGGAAGTCCGCCGGGCAGCAATAGCCAACCATGATCAGTTACGATTCGAACCGTTTTCCATCCCGTAGTTAATAGTTGCCCCACACGGTCAGAAATTTCTGACAACAATCCCGTGATGAACCTGGAAAGCTTCCACCCTCGCTCATGTCCCTCGTGGTCGATGTTCCCGAATTCGCACCATGCGTGCCCGTTTCCATCTCCGGATTCCGATTTTTCTAAAACGATCCAGCCATTCGCCTTTAATAGCTTTTTGAGGTGATACCCGCCTTTGAGTGACTGGGCGGTTTCCTTAACCGAGGGCTCAAAATCCGAATTTGCCTCTCCCCCCTCAATGAATTCCCGTACCGGTGAAACAGCCGGTTTCCCGGTGGCCGTCACACTGGGTAAGGCAGCCCAGGAGGCTTTACCAGCAACTTTATAACCTCGCTTAGTCAGAAGTTCGGATAGCTGCTGAGCCAGATCATACCGCAAGCCATCTACAAACAAGATGCACTCACCATCAGCAGTAGATTGTGTTTTCCGGCTTGAAACTATTGCGCCTGGGTATCCTGATTGGTCGACTTGTTTTTGCAAATAGCGCGCAGAATCTTCAACCCACGGCATATAAATGGAACGGATAGCCGTTGTCACGGCTTGGAAATCATCTTCCTTTTTCACAAATGAAAGCGCTTGCAAAATAGCGGCATCCGCCTTCCAGCCCATGTTGGAATAGCCAGTGGCCAGATCCTTGGTCGAACCTGCCGTCAGCGGGTTTGCCGTTATTTCAGAAAGAATCGCGAGGGGTCGTAAAGCCAGCGCCAATGGTGATTTGTCCAGCTCAACCCATACCAGCTTTCGTCTTTCACGATGGGATTTGTCGAGATCTGTGATTCGATTTCGAGCCTCATGACTGGGCATATCTCCCAGCGCGGAAAGGGCTTTCCGAAGGTCTTTTTCTTTGCTTTCGTTCCACTGAGGCCATCCGCCGTGTGTTTCTGCATTTGCAAACAATTCAAGCGGCATGGTGCATTTGTGGATATTGGCCGGAATGTTGGGATAGCGGTTCGGGGCTTCACAATAGCGTTCCCAGATCGATTGCCAAGGCCCCTCATGGATTGCCAGCTTTTCAGCACCGGACAGTTGGCCGTCATCTTGTGGGTTAAATGCGAGCTGCGATTTGCAAACCTCCACAAAAGCGACCCATTCGTTTTCGCCCCTACTTGAACGAAAGGCATCGCCCTGATCCAACCATTGCAGAAGATCTCGCACCGGGTCCCCTCCGGTTAACAGGGTGTTGAAATAGTCTTTATCCAGACGCTTGCCTTTCAAAAGGCTGATATCTTCATCCAAAAGGCGATAAAGCGCCAATTGCATAGCATTTTTTGCATTGTTATCCTGAGCAACATCAAGCCCAAGTCCACCCTGGTCGGATTTTAGAAAAGACAGTATGGTCCAGTCTTTGGCGTTGATTTGAGACCAAATAACCCCACGATATTGCAGTTCTGCCAGAGGTTTTAGGGGGTCAGGGCAGCTTTCGACCGCCCTGAGATCCTGACGGCTGAATCCGGGAAGGTAAAAAATGGGAATGTTTTCGGCTACGCGATAGCTCGTCTGTTTCTCATTCACTTGGTTTTCCACCGGAGTTTCATTTTCAATGGGAATTTTTCCTGCTAAAACACAACGTAGCCAAATAGCGGCACCGGTGCGTTTTTCAATATCGTATTCACCAAAGACAAATAGTTCCGGCAACTCAATTTGCATCCGAGGGATAATGGCTTCCCATTGACGGTCTCGGTCAGGCCAGAGAATACAAGCCGGGGCTACCTGGACATCTGAGTTATATACTGCTGCGGAACGAATGGCTTTTACCAGCCTGTCGATAACTCTGATCAACCGATCACCTCCCAGTATCCGGTTTTTTTGAAACCGATTTGTTTCAGACACTCAATATTTTTCAGATCACGACTAAGCTAACGGTCTAATTCTGGTATTGTACTCATCGCAGGCTGTTGCTAAAGCTTGCGGTGCATTCGGTGTTAGCCCAGTTGATTTACACAATTGCACGAGCTTATCGACCGCCGGTTTGCAGCCACGCTCCTTTCCTAATTTGGGATAAGACGTGTTTTCATCAACCGCATCTCCAGATAGGAAATGGATCCATGTCTCGATATTGCGTTTCGGAACCGCAATGGCCACGGCTTCACCATCGGTTCGAAATGCGATTGTCATTGAATTGCATGCCTCTTCGAATTCATTGATCCGATCTTGCACGTCTCTATTATCCGCATCAATCATTGCGATTAAGGCAGAGGCCGCCCGTTGTCGCCGTTGCCGATAAGCTATGAGTTCATGTGGGAATTTTTCCCTTACCCACTGTTCTGCAGAGCCGAGGGCTGATGGACTTTTTTCCACTCGGATCTCTCTCGTATTCCAACCCATGCCTTTAAGAAATCTCCGAATAAAGGCTTCGTGTTGGGAATCCTCGCAGAGAAGTACAATCTTTACGCGCCGCATGCTCATTCCGTCCACCCCCTGGCAATTTGCTCTGAGAGCTTCAACCCTTTTTCAATCTTTTCCGGCAGCTTTTTGATGCGTGTTGGGCTGAGTGGATCCCTTTCGAGCCATTTGCCGCTTTCGGAGCCAAAATAATCGATCAGTTCGGGGTGATGGCTGATAAGTACGGCCTGGGGGAAGCCGTCCCCACAGACATCGTTAAGTTCCATGAGCCAGGGTTGAATTTCGGGCAAGGAGACGTAGTTTTCCGGTTCATCAATGAAGACGGTATGCCCCATGTCCTGCAAACCAAGCAGGAGCGAGTAAAGAACAATCATGACACGTTGGCCGTCAGAGAGTTGTTCAAAGTCAAAATAGTGTTTTGGGGCGTTCTGGTCTTCGCTGCTAAATCCAACTTTTAGGATTCGATGTTTTCCGGCCTGTTCAAGCCTGAAGGCGTAGAAACCGGGAATAGCATCTCGCAGTTGCTTTGTCAGTTTAAAAATTTTGTCCTGGTGCTCCTGGGATATGTAGCGATACCATGACGCAAAATTAGTCCCATACCGGTTTAGCCAATTAGATTCTTCCGCTGTTTCCGAAGTCATGGACTTTGGCTGAAGGCTGACGATAAACATCATCTGAACCCATTCCTTAAACCATGTCAATTTTTTATTGTCCGGCCTTGAGACGATAGTGGCCAGGGCCGAAACAGACCAGTCGAAAGAATACTCTGGACCGGGCTTGTGATCATCGCGATACAGTTTTACCTCCCCTTGCTTGAACTCGAACAGCGGCTTGCCGTTTAACAATAAATGTTCGAACTCAACTCTCTGTTTCTTAATATCGGGATTGTGGGATATAACAAGTTTGTAGGAAAAGAGTCCATCCTCACCCTGCACATCAAGCTCAAAGGACTGTTCGCTTTTATTGACCCAGGCGGTAAGATCCTCCGGAGAAAATACTTCGCCGACCTTAGCATTGTCCACTATCAGGTGACGAATCTTGTATAGCAAATCAAATAAGGTGGACTTTCCGCCGCCGTTCGGTCCCACCAGCAAGGTCAGTTCATCGAAATTTATCTCAAAATTGACCAGGCAGCGATAATTGTTAGCGTAGAGTCTTTTAAGCATTATGTTCCTCCTTCATCTTTGGGCCATCTGACGTTGTGCATATTATAAAACATGGATTGTGCGTACCAACATCTTTAATGTTATCGTACAATATAATTGCTATTTTATTTGTTCTCTTGCTTTTCGTTTTTCCTCAAGAGTCAGGTGATGATCATTGATACGATCACCTTCATTGCCGCCATATATTGGTCCCAAGTGATACCAGGGAGCTGACGCCACATCCTTGCCCCGGTCTTTCGTCCATTTGATATTGGGCTTGTCCCTTAGAATTCCCGCGCCTTTTTTGCCGACGTCGGGTACTGTCATGAACGGACGGATGTTGAGCCGTACGCCATCATTTAGGTCTGGATTCCAACCTATGGGCTGTTTTTCAATAGGTTTCCAGCGAACAAAGATGTCGTAGCCATAACTTTTTTCAGGATTCTTTTTGTCAGGATACCCTTCCCCTTCGAGGATCAGCTCAAGCTTTTTCTTCAATACTTCAGCGGCTGCCAGTTTTTCCTGAGCGCCATCCACACCATTGCCAATGTCCTGTTTTTGGCGGCTGATCCAGTCGCCCAAGTAGTTGTAGATCAGGGTCTCCAGCAGTTTGGCATCGAGCTTGTGGTAGTTAACCATGGCCGCAAAGCCGTCATGAAGACCATCCCATATGTGCCAGATGAATGGCCGATGATGAAACAGCTTGCAGTGCTGGGTGAAAAACTTATCCCGGAGCCAGGTCTCCAAGGTTTTGCCTGCGTGGCCTGCCTGAGCAAGCAGTTCAGCTTTCTTGTTGGATGACCATTCACTGCCGTAAGCCGCAGCTAATAGGTTTTCCAGCCGATCTTCGGCCCTCATTTCACCACGCACCGGAGGAATGCTGACGATGCCGTCCTCGTCAGCAAAGGGCAGCAACTCCTGCGACCTTTTCACCCAGGCGTTGGCCTCATCGGAGAGCTCCATAGCGGCATTCAGCTCCGCAGGCCAGCGGTAGCCAAGCAGTCGGGCGACAGTTACCTGCAATACCGTGGCATCGGTGCGTAAGTGACCGATGACTGTCCACTTGTTCTCATCATTCCACACCACCGATCCGCAGGGATGGCCGTGGAAGATCCATTGGATGGGATCGTCGGAATAGGGTTTTGGTAGTCCGTTGGGGTATTTTTCTTCGGCAACACGAGTCCAGTGGTTGACATCAAATGGAACTTTTACCAGGGTTCCGGCTGTCACATATAACTTTTGGTCAATCTTTCGTATCTCCACAGAAAAATCCTTACTTGAGCAATATGTCCAAATTGCCTTGAGATGCTCAGGGGAGTTCGGGATCATCGCAGAAACACCATTCCTAAACAAACCTCCGAGATACAAGCAGCAAGGCAACTGTGCCATCATGCTAATAGCAACCCCTTCATTTCCCCAAGCAGGTCTACCTTGAACTCTTGCTGCAGGGCTATCAATATGCATGCGGCCTTCATCTGGCCAATAGATAACATGTTCTAAACCATCGTATTCTTTGAATCCCGAAACAGCATTCTGAATTGTCCTCCAATCCTCAGATATAGGGAAAATACTATCCCAAAAGAATCTGCGGAAATGCTCCCAGTCTCCAACATGAAGACCAATATAAGAACTTGCACAGATACTTAGAAGTGGTAGATCCGAAATTTTTTCCAATGTAATTCGATGATCAGGATTTTTAATTTGATCACTCTGCTTCATTAAATGAAGCTCAGCCACCTTAAGGTGTTGGGCTTTGAGAAATGGATCCAATAAATCTGATACATCGCAGCCAGCAAAAATATTGCTACCGTTTTTATTGGAACCTCCACCCTTTGAAATGGTAACCAATACAACATTAAAATCCCACATCGGAGTTTGAAATCCTTTGGCACCTAAGCGAGAGAATAAATTCCATTTATCCCTTTTTAATACCTTACGCCTCAGATCAGTATAACTTGTCAATGAAAACCAGTTTTGTGGAAGAACTACATTATAGGTACCGCCATCATGGCAAAAATCAGAACATCGCTCTAAAAATACAGTAGACAAATCGCTTCTGCTTGAAGGATATTGTTTTGCAGTAAAGCTTGTTAATAGCTTCGATTGTTTTCCTTTCGCCAAGTAGGGTACATTAGTGAAAATAAGGTGAAACTTGCTCGAAAGCATTTTTGCAGCGTCAGAAATCCCCTTTGCAACAACACCCATTTCTGCTTTTTTATCATCTTTTTCACCTGCAAGAGCCTTTGTCAGCAAGGGCCCAACATCCTCCCACTTTGAGTCAAACAGTTCTCCTTTCTCGAGATTGGCGACTGGGTTGATCAGACTGCCGAGTACTGTGGCATCTTTGAACTGTATGTAGATTTCCTCCAGCACCAGACGCAGATTTGTATTTTCACCCGCAAGGGAAAGCCATTCTTCTTTCCGGGTATTAATATCTAATCCAGAGCATGCAATATTTAGATCCGGTAATGGGCGATATCCACCTGCATCTGGATATTTCCATGCAGATAGCGCCAAGGCAAAGGCCGCCAGTTCGACACAGCGTTGGTCCAGCTCCAGACCGTGGATATTTTCGGAAATTACCCGATCCACTGCCTGGCGAGCCGAGAGTCCCTCCCGTTCCATGCGCATAGGCACCAGCATCAAAAAGGCTGCGACAAAAAAATGCCCCGAGCCACAACAGGGATCGATGGTTTTCAGTTCGCTTAATTGTTCGGGCCAGCCATCGAAGGTACCTGCGGCTGGAGTCCAGGAGCCATCGTCTTGCTGAACAAAGCGCAGATAGTCAAGGGGCACGCCGGGAATGGCGGCTTTTCTGCGAAGTTCCTCTTCACTGGTAGCGGTTTTTAGAGCTTTCTCGCTCAGGCGTCGCGCCGCCCACCAAGCCCCCAGGGAGTTGTCTAACAGGAAGCTGACCATGTAAGGTTCGGTGAAAAGCTGGGTGACGGCGGGCAGTTCCCGCGCCCCGATTTTTACCTCGGAGGCGTTGATCTCATCCTTCTTTTTAGCCTGCCAAAATTGGTACACCCAACCAAGGGAGTCCGAGGCAGTAAAAATCTCCTTCGACAAGTCGGCTATCAGGCGTTCAAGTTTTTGTTGATGTTCCGGCGGCAGTGTAAGTTGAAAGACCGGTGAATCAGGCCGAAAAATCTGCGGCAGCATGCGGGCCGCATAACGGGATGCCAATTCCCAACCATTGGACGCCCCTTCATCGGCAGCCAGGTCCTCGCATTCCTCAAGGGTTACTGCCACCGGATTATCCGGGTCAGGATACATGAGCAGGTTGTTTTCGGCCAAATACCGGGCAAAGAGCATGCGGTGCCAGTGTTCATAGGCAACCTCTTCGATCAACCTATCAAGCGCCTGCTCGCCTTTGGCATTGCGCCCGTTCCCCAGTTGACGGCCATGCGCCCTAAGCTTACGACGTAGAACGCGATCGGCTTCTGTGAGATGTGGATAAGCTGTCGGCTCTCCCACACCCAATTGCTCAAGTGCTGCCCGAGCGCTGTCTTCAGCAATATCCCGTGCATCTTTGATCGTTTTTTCCAGCTTATTACGAAGCAATTTTTCCAGAGGCTGCATTCACTCAACTCCTTAATGGATGATTACCGGGCCGTTTTTTAGGGCTTTTTGAATTTCCGCTTTAGCGTCATCCAGCCAGACATCGATATCTTGCTCCGTCTTAATGGTCCGGTTCGGCAGCTTCACAAATTGAGCTTCCGGTTCCATGAGTTCCGCAGCTCCAACCAAGACAGTATCGAATCGTGACATCATAGCCGCCACGCGATCGATAATTGCCGATAGTGTGATTTGCTCAAGTGTGGCGACAATTTCTTCGGTGCCGGCCACGTTGATCTTGGGCGCATTTGCCAGGGTCAGCCTTTGTTCAGCAAGCAGGCTGTTGCGCTCTTCCGGATCGAGCTGTTGCCAATTAGTGTCGGCTTTCAACCGCTCCATTCCTCCGTCGTGTCTCGCTTGATATTCTTTATCCAGGCGATTCAATTCCTCTCGTAATAGTTGAGTGAGATTGGTCACCAAAGGCGATAGCAGATCCGGTTCTTCCAATAACTGGCGTTGCTTTTCAATATTTTTGACTTGCGCGAGAATAACTTCCGTATCCAGGATGCCATTGGCATAACCCATCACGCGTTTCAGCGTGATCCATGTCGGCCAGCGTTTATCAATACGTTCCGCAAGATCCAACCACGAATCAATGGCTTGGGCCTGTTCCTCACGGCGGTTGTAAAGCGCGAGTAGCTGTTCGTTCCCGGCCGTTAGGCGGATCTCTTCAAGCCCTGTGGTATCCGGCCTCTCGGGCTTGGGGGCTTCGCCACCAGCGCGATCGGCAAGGTCAATTAATTTCTGAAGGAACTGAGGAACGTATGCCAACTCCTCGCCCTGCTTGGCTGACATGCCTACCTTCTGGAGCAATTTTCGGACCTGTATACGTTGGGCGGTGGTCACGGTGGTGGACTCCACCTTGAAGATTACCTTGCCAATGGTTTTGCGCTCCAAAGATTTGGGCTCGAGCGTTTTTCCATGGTCATCCTGTGCCCGGATCAAACCGGCAACCAGGAGTACCTGAAGGCCACCGTCCACTGCATCACGGGACCAGCCAAAGGGAGATGATTCGAAATGAGTGCGAACATCCGTCCCTTTTTTGCCTCCTGCGATAACACCAAGAATGGCTTTGCAGACAGGATTCTTTCCGGGTTCGCCATCATCTCCCACACCCTTTAGCGCATCGGGCGCTCCCTTGCGGGCCTTCTCATACACTTTTGACCAACCGATATGATCGGCTGTGAGAAACTGTGGATACAGACGCTTTAGCGAGTTGTCTGCCGCCTCGATCGCCATTTCCTGCAAGTCGTTTCCAAGAATTTCGTTGCCACCCCCCTGGAATACGCGGGCACCGGAAAACGCCTCATCCAGCAATTCATTGATTTTGCCTTCAGCGATCTGCCTGGTGGTTTCCATGGCCGCACGCGCTTCCGTGCCTTCTGGTGTATTGGGCATGCCACGCTTGTCAAGGGTTGCACTGGCGGCCTTGTAATCGATTAGGTAATAGCGCAGATCGTCGGCGGAACGTTTGGGTATGAAGGCGTAAACCGTTGGGGATTGGTTTCCTGCTTGAAGTGCATCTGCGCGGACCGAGTTTTCATCAATGCTCCATCCGTCGCGCACCCATACATATATTTTTTTGTCCGAATCCGGGGGAAGCTGTGAATTGAATACCAGATGAAAGTCACGCATCACTTTTGAATTGCCTTGGATCAGTGTAAAATTTTTTACCATGCTGCCGAACTTGTGACGTATCCGGTCGTCTCGCTCCGCTTCGACGCGGTGCGCCTCGTTGGCCAATTGGCTGCGCTGGCTCAGAAATTCATCATTCCAGGCAGCGCTTTCCTTTGTTTGTATGTGATATTTATCGCCGACTTTCATCAAAAGTTCGCATTTGTCCATGAGATCCGGGAGCTTGCTCCTGAGGGCGCTGCTGCCTTCGGAAATGTCCTGGACCATCAAATCGGCTACTGTATCGATGGTTGCCTTGATGCCGATCTCTTCATTGTTACCGGCCAGCTTGTTGATCAGGAAAACAAGACCACATGCACGCGCCGTCAACTGCCGATCTTCAGACCCCTTTATCCAACTCATGGTCTTTTCGTGGACTTTGCGGGGCAGAATTCGGGTCTGAAGCAGTTTGTCGGCGGAATCAAAATAGATATAGTCGCCTTCGATGACATTACCCAAAGCAGCATCCAAATTCGTCTGGATAGCCTTATGGATCATACTGAGCTGGTTGCGGAGTTGACTGTCTGTGCCTGTCGGGTCCAGAACCCTTAGGGTGTTTTCCCAAAAACGGCGACGTATGGGGAGGATCGGGTAGTCCTGGGCGAAGAATCGGACATCGTCCTGGTTATGACCGATAGTGGTGCCTGATAGATGTCTGGATATTTCCCCGATATTCACCCGCATGTCTTTTTCAAGCGGTGAAATGGCATCCGACTTTTTGGCCAGGATGACCTTGCGAATAACGGCGTCAACGTCCGCATCGGACAATTCGACCCGAATTGTGAAACGCCCCTCAAGTTTTTTCAGGTTGGATGTGCCGGTAACGGCCGTTTGGCCAGTGCCAATAAACAGCAGTTTACCGCCAAAGCTTTTGCAACAAGCCTCTACAGCTTCCTGTACATCCATTGAACGCTGGCTGTTCATGCCAATGTACTGCTGGACTTCATCGAGAACGATCAACGTCAGAGGGAATTTAGCATCCCTGATGATCGCTTGCTTAATGGCCTTCAACATTTCGTCGTTACTGATGTCCGGTACATTTCTGTAAAGATTATTAAGCGTTTCGGTGCAAACCTCAGGGGAAGGGAATAGCTGCGGTTTTACTTGGACCAAGGCTTTATGAAGGTCCTCGGCCACTATAAAATTGTCAAGTTCATACAGCCAGTCGTTCCCGCTTTGCTCAACTTGGTTTTTAACATCTTCATAGATACCCTCGCTTTTAAGCCACATCACAAAACGCGCAACGTGATACTGCTCGGGGAGGCCGACCGATTTTAAGATAATTCGCAACAATGCCAACCGGACACTACCGCTGGCACCTGAGCCCAAAGTGCCGGAGGCGGCATGCAGACCACCATAGCGTTTTTTTCTGGTGCTGAGTTCTTTGAATAGGTCGCTGATGTTCTGGGGTAGGGAGGCGATGCCGCGTGCAGTTGCGCCGTCTTCAAATGTTGTATCGACCCAAAGAGCCCGGAGCATTTTTACCAAGTGGGATTTTCCCGAACCGTAAAAACCACTGATCCAGACGGCCGGTTGTTGCGCCTGATCAATGTTTTTCAGGTAAGTTTCCAGGATATGCTCTATGCCTTTTTCATACTGGCCGTCGCAAACAAAGGTTTCGAGCTCATAGCGCAATACCGCCAGGGCCTCGATAGTCACATCGTCATTGACATTGGCAACACCTTCATTGACCAATTTTTGAAAGGCCGGGTCTTTCAAATAGATGTCTCTGTTTTTCATCTGCATCCCCTTGTTTAAATATCTTTATCCGCCGTAATAGGTACAGCCAGGTAATTCCATCCGTCATAACCATCCAGCAAGCGATAATTGTTGTTTTCATAACTTCCCGGAAAAAACACCAGCAGCCGCCCCGAAACCATCGGGGCGAGCTTTTCGACCACCTCTTTCACCTTTAAAAAGCCGAAAAGCGAGCCCACCCCCTTGATGGCAACCACATATGTTTCATCTGCCTGGTGTTGCTCTAAAAAGTTGTCGAAGCTCACAATGATATACTCAAGATACTTTGGATACAAGGTGGCAAGCAGATTTGGTTTTTTAAAATAGCTCTGGACGTATTTCTGGCTGGTCAGCCATTGGGCAAACGAGTCGGTCAGGTCAAAAAGCGCCCAATTATGTTCGCTCTGCTTGGTCACAATTTCGAATTCATCAATTTTTGATCGGAGACGGAGTTCGTCAGATTCATTGTACACACAAAAAACAACCCGCTGCGCTGCGGCTGCATCCGCACGCCAGGGGATGGCGATGTACTTCCCATATGATTTAACCAGCCGTTTAACTTTGCTCATGGACCCACTCCATTTCCTTATCAGACAGCAAGTTTGGGAATAGAACCTCAATTACCGATCCCAAACGTTTCAATACGATCCAGCCTTTTCCGGACGCCTCGATAGAGAGTTCAATCGACTGTTCCATAGGGCAATCCAGCAGCTTGGCATATTCAGTTTTATAGAGCGATTCACCCCTAACGCCCGAGAGATAGCCCAGCAGCAGCGCATATGAAACGGCACCGGGAGTTGCTTTGGGCTGTGAACGGATTTTTTTCACCCTGCCATGTAAATGCCCGGATTGAGTCCAGCTTGAATTGATATTTTGCGCGGTTGATTTCAGGGTTGCCGGGCTGAACCGGTCTGTTTCCAGATTGTTTATAAACTCTTCAAGGGCTTCTCGGGTAACGCGCTGCCCCTTAATGAAATTTTGCATGAAGGGCACGCTGGATTTCAGGATTGAATCTCTTGCGATGGCGCAGATCATTGCCAAAAGTGGCTGCCCCTCCGTGTCTCGCTCCCAGAAATATCGTAAATTTCGAAAGAGCGTAATGTCGGGATCTAAAATATAAAGACCCGCAAGATGGCGGGCGGTCAGTTTTCGGGTTCTGTCCGAGCGTTTGCCCAGACAGTTGTCTTTTACAATTGACTGCAAAAAATCAGATTTTCCTGCACCAGGGTCATCAACAAAGGAAAAAAGGAGTTTTAGCTCCTCTAACATCATTGTTCTGGCCAGATGAGGTCCGCCACGGTTATGGCGGAAACCAAATCGATTAATGAGCTTATTCTTCAATTGGGGCATCCCAACTTTTGTCCTCACTTGCTACGCCTTTGCGGACCCAATCATCAACGTCGTCTTTTTTGAACTTCCAAAGACGTCCAATTTTATGAGAGGGCATACCTTTTTCGCCGATCCATTTGTAAATCGTGTCTCTTTTTACACCAAGATATACAGCGATTTCGTCAACCGACAACCATCTGTCTTTCATAAGCAAGCTCCTGCCTCCGGCAGCTACAATAACCGATATTTCTCGCCATCTTTCTTGATCCTATTAAATTATACAAGTTAACAAGTAAAACATTTAAAATGTTACCAAAAACTCGACATAGGGTCAACCGATTTAAACCAATTATAAACTGTTTTATACCTATTACATAGTTTCTGACTATTCCCACAGATCTCTTGCCAACTGTGCAAATCATGAATTCAATCATTCTTATGCAGATAGTGTTTGTATATCACAAATTTTAAAGTGCTTCAATTTGTCAGGTGCATTCTCGGCCTCAGCACGATTCGATAGAAACAGGTGGTTCCCAATGCTCCAAACGGTTGAAATTGCGCTCATCACTGTAGTGCTTCTTTAGATTGCTGATTTGCGCTTTTGTCAACTCAGACTTCATCTTGAAAAAGTACATGGACCCCACGGCCACATTTGAATCATGGTTGTCCTTGAAGATAAGCCTCAAATCTTCGTAGATGTTCTCTTCAGTGTCAGTTCCGGTGACAAGTCTCAGCCAAAGGATCTTGGCTATCCCGACTGCGCTTCGTTTCTGGCGCGAGTTAATACATGGTCGAACCATAGGACGGGAAAACCGTTCAAATAATCGGTTCAGTTCGTTATTCGTAAGCTCTCGCGTACGCTTGCTCCGCTTCTGTTTCATCCGTGATCTCCCTTTTCATGCAGCCAATGATTAGTGGGAAAAAACACGCAATATCATATAACGAAATCGCTCATTACGTGTGCACCTTATTGTATAATTTACAATTTGTTGTAGCTCGCCAACTCCGAATATTGAAATCGAAAAAGTGAGCTATTTTTCTCAATTTTGCCGATATATCTCATATGCGAGAAAAAACGCCTGATCTCCCTGATATCAGGGATAGCCGCTATTTTACGCTTGAAAAAAATCCTGCTTTTAAAAACTCACGATTAAGCCGGGCAATGTTGGTTATTGAAATTTCCTTGGGACAATCCGCTTCACACTCTGCTTCATTTGTACAGTTTCCAAAACAAAGCCTGTCCATTTCTTTGACCATCGCCATTACACGACGCGTAGCTTCAGGCTTTCCCTGGGGAAGAAGTGCAAGGTGAGAAACCTTGGCCCCGACAAAAAGCATGGCAGAAGCATTTGGACAGGCTGCAACACATGCGCCGCATCCAATACATGCTGCGCCATCAAAAGCTTTTTCCGATGTCTCCCGGAAAATCAGGATGGTATTTGCGTCCGGTGCTCCGCCGGCATTTACTGAAATATAGCCGCCTGCCTGTATAATCTTGTCCAGCGCGCTACGGTCAACAACCAGATCTTTTATTATATTAAACGCCCTCGCCCTCCAAGGTTCAATAACAATTGTATCTCCGTCTAAAAAATGTCTCATGTGAAGCTGGCAAAGGGTCGTGCCCTTTTCAGGACCATGGGCGCGGCCATTTACCATAGCCCCGCACATCCCGCATATGCCTTCCCGGCAGTCATGGTCAAATGCAATGGGATCTTCTCCGTCAAGAGTAAGCTGCTCATTTGTGACATCAATCCTTTCAAGAAATGACATGTCTGTTGAGATATCCCTTGAATAATAAGTTTTAAAACCGCCTTTGTCATCAGAGTCCTTTTGACGCCAGACCTTTAGTTTTAAATTTATGGTCTTTGTCACCTGTAACTCCTTTGTGTTAACTCGACATTTTCAAAAACAAGTTTTTCCTTATGAAACAAGGGCTCAGTGCCATCACCTGCATATTCCCAGGCAGCAACATGACAAAAGTTTTCATCGTCGCGTTTTGCTTCGTTTTCCTCTGTTTGATATGCTTCGTTAAAATGACAGCCGCATGATTCCTTACGGGCAAGAGCATCTACTATCATCAAGTCTCCGAACTCAAGGAAATCAGCTACACGTCCGGCTTTCTCAAGGCTCTGGTTGAAATCCTTTTCCGAGCCGGGTACAATGACATTTTTCCAAAACTCTTCCCGCAATTGCTGAATAACCTTTTGAGCCTTCAAAAGGCCATTTTCGTTCCTTGCCATGCCGCAGTATTCCCAGAAAACTCTGCCAAGCTCTCTATGAAAATTATCAACAGTACGAGTTCCTTTTATTGATAAAAGTTTATTAATACGAGAGTTAACTTCCTGAACCGCCGCTTTGAAAGCAGGATGTTCATCGGTTATTTTATTTAACCCGGTAACGGCAAAATACTCACCTATTGTATATGGAATAATAAAATACCCGTCTGCCAGTCCCTGCATTAAAGCGCTGGCGCCCAGCCGGTTTGCGCCATGATCCGAAAAGTTTGCCTCTCCAATGGCAAAAAGGCCGGGAACAGTTGTCATAAGGTTGTAGTCCACCCACAGGCCGCCCATTGTGTAGTGAACAGCAGGATAAATCCTCATTGGAGTCTCATAGGGATTATTTCCTGTAATCTCTTCATACATCTGAAACAGGTTGCCGTATTTTTTGGAGATTTCTTCTTTTCCATCTTTCTTGATTGCGTCTTCAAAATCCAGATATACAGCCAGTCCTGTCTCGGAATAGGGATATCGGCGTTGCAAGCAATCATTACCCCTTCGTAAGGCTTTTTGGCTTTAATGGTCACCGGATAGGTGTTGAATTTTGCGTTGTATAGATCCAGTTCGAGGGTCAGCTCCTGAGCCATCAGGGTAAATTCCTTGCCGGACAGCTTTTTCAGTTCTTCAATAAATGAGGCAAGCTCTTTATTGTAGGCGTCTTCGATTTTTTTGCTGATCTTGGTAAAGCCCTCGGTCTGTTCCTGACCGGCTTCCTTTTGCATGCGTTTTACACGGTTTTTAAATTCCTCTTTTGATTCAAACTCATCCTTTGTTGCATTGGCCGCTTTTTTGAATTTATCGTTTACCTGCTGGTTTATCATGAATATAGCGTTTGCCAGTTCCTTGCGGTAGTCTGCTTTTATTTTTTTTATCTTGGCGTCTATATCCTGCATCTGTTTTATGGTTGAGGCCGGAGATAATGACTGCAATGTTGTGTCGCCCATGGCCATTCTTTTGGCTGCGACATCTTTCTTTAAGGCGGCAAGTTTTAAGTCAGTCTCTTTTTTCTTTCTGGCCAGTTCTTGTTCTTTGCGGAGTCGTTCGGCCTCTTCCTGTTCCCTTCTCTTCTTTTTAGCCGCAAGCCTTTCCTGTTTCAACTCTTCGGCCTTTAGTTTGGCCAAAACCGCCTTTTTCTCGAATTCCGCTTGACGCCGAGTCATCTCATCTTTTGCCTTCAATGCCGCTTTTTCCAAATCTTTCAGCCGTTGAAGCTCGTTTTGCAGACCTGCAAGCTTTGCCTGAGTATCTTCAACTTTTCTCTCAAGAGAGGGAACAAAAACATAATCTCCTAACCCGAACAACTCGCCATATTTGGGTGTCTGGGTATGACCTTTTGTTCGGGTATCCGAAAAGACCCTTTCCTTTACTATGGCGCTTACCTCGGTAGCGGTAATAAAATCATCGGTATTTTCCAGTACCTCAATAAATCTACCAGTAAATACAGAGTGTCCCCTCGGGCCCAATGGCATTCACTTAAGCTTTTCAGTGCAATTTCAAATAATTACGTAATATTTGACAAAATTAATAAAATATGCATTAGGATTAATCCTGCCTAATTTTCTAACAAAATACGCAATGCACAAAAATACGATTATGTCAAGTACAGGTAACTTGTTAAAATTAATACAAAAGCTTAAGTGAATGCCATTGCCCTCGGGCCGCCGTCCAATACCTGCTGATTCTTACTCCCTGCTGTCAGCACCTGACAGGCTTCTTCCTTTGTAATCTCCTGTAAGTAGCTAAAATCCCTTGCCGTTTTTCTCGCTGCCCCTCTCTTTGCTACCAGCAGGCCGCTGTAGCACGAATCCATCACATAGAAGATATGCTTGGCAGGTATTCGCTTGGAGATATCATCTTTGATCATTGTCATGGATATGTTTTCGTAAAGCTGTGACTCCTCGAATGTTCCATCAAATGGCACGAGATAGCCCAAGTCCCCGCGAGACGTCTTTTCCGTGTAACCATGCCCTGCCCAGAAAACGAATACCGAGTCTTTTTCTGAAATCTTGCTTAGATCTCCGGAAAGGACTTTCATAATGTTGGCTTTGGTGGCCTCTCGGTTGTACAGAGTGATTATTTTATCGAATTTAAAGTTCTTTTTCAGGATTTCTGCAACCCCCTTTGCATCTTGCACCGCATAGGACAGTTGTTTATCGAATGGCAAGTTCTTGTATTGGTCAATGCCTATTATGACTGCATAGGATTTGTTGTAGAGTCTGACTTCCTTGTTTTTTCCCGATGTCTTGTCATAGGCCACAACTGAAATTCCTCGGCTTTGGCCGGCAAAAACGCTTGGCAAGGAAATGACACAGGCAACTAAAAAGATCAGAAACACCAAACAAAACCTACCTATGAATTTCTTCTGGGCAATACCCTTCATGACAAATCTCCTCTCTTTGAATTCATATCCCTGGCGCTAACTATAAGGGCTTTGTTGCCAAGTGGTGGCTGCTATCTGATTCATTTCTTTAGCAACTCCTCAATTTCTCGAATAAGAGCCGGTAAATTGGGTTGGGTGAAACTCATATTGGGTGCGGGAATGCGATGATGCTTGATATCAGGAAGAATGTGTTTGTGGTGAGGGTGGGTGCTGGCAAGAGTTGCGTCATCAATATGTGGTTGAGCGTCGTACCAGGCTATTTTGTCCACAAAGTGCCATAACTCATACCCGTAATCTTCGATTACAACCGGCTCTTCGTCAAATGACAGACGCTCTTTGAGCGTAATTCGATACCCTTGTGCGAAAGCAATCTCTCCTTGCACAATTGCCATGCGTTTACCCCGCGGTACAACAATTAAGGTTGACCCTTGAACCGAAGGAAACCGTTGCTTGAGGGTGTAAACAAACTCCTCATAGTTACGAAGCGACAGGAATGGGTTCATGCCGAGCTGTCCTTTCAATGATACCTACCAACGTCTCTGAGCGTTCCCGCAAGGCCTGAATCGCGCAATGATATTGTTTCTGACGACGAAGCAAGGTTTTATATGCCCCAGCCCAATCGGCCCAGTCCAGTACCCAAATATTATCTCCTGGCTCTTCACCGCTTATGTACGACTCGTAGAATGTCTCTGAAAGCACGCCATACTTCCGCTCATAAGCTTCCAAATCTTCACTGAGTGCGTGAATATCAACTATGATTTCTTGTAAGGTCATCACCACACCTCCTTTAATTAATATCCCGGATTGGTGTCAATATGCAAGATACCATTTTGCTTTGTTCATTTCCGAAAAAGTTCAACTTGCCAGTGTGTGCCTTTCAAAAGATTGACACCTTATGTCCCTCCAGTGAAGAGGACATCAAAAAAATAATCCTACAAATTTGTTCAGAAATAGATAAGTCCGATCCTCTTACTCTGCAAGAGTCAAAAGCAGACTCATTCCTTATTCCCTCACAATGTGCAGTTGGAAAGATCCAATCTTGTCAATAACTGTTAGAGCAGAGTCGACATAGACTAGGAGCGTATCAATTTCAGCATGTTAAATTTATTTGCAAGTAATGGCTATTTAATTAACAGGAAGATTATGTGCTATCCCATGACAATCGCCACATTTGGTTGCATCTTGCATCATCCTTTTTGAATGCACTTCACCATGACATTCTACACAAAGGGGAATTATTTTGTGACTTCCATAGTGGCATTTATTGCATTTGATTCCGCTGTGTTTGGTTCTATTTTTTTGAAGCTTATTTTGTATATTTTTATGACAAACGATACAATTCTCTTTATAATTTTGCATACTCTATTTCCTCTTCAATCTTAGACAAATCTTCGTTTTTCATATTGTTCCACAACCGGATTTCTTCAAAAGCTTGTGGCGCTTTCAATATAAATTCCTGCTCTTCCTGAGTCCCTGGATGGAAGATCTTTACAGCCGTGAAGCAATAGGAAACGGTTCCGTCACCATTGCTCTCCAATTGGAACAAACCTTCCGATATTAAATGAGATCTGGTTTTCCAAAAGGCTTTCGCTTGTTTTCTATTTTTGTATTTCCAGTATCTAGTCCATTCTTTTCCTTCATATTTGATTCGGAGTGGAAAGCGAAACATGTCTGCCTCTGGCTCATCTAATATTATCTCGACTTTTCCTTTAGTAAGTGTAAATTGTCTTGATTGTAATGTCTGCAAACGTGTTATGAAAAGTTCAAGAACATGAAGTTTTTGCTTGAGCAAGTCCAACTTTAGATGTGGTTGTTTTCCTTTTTCCTCTGCTTTAAGCTCTTTATTTTTTTTTCGTAATCATACTCTGCGTCTAAAACTTTTTTATTATGTTGTGTCAAACGCTGGTTATACTCTGCAGAAGTTTCAAAAGGGTCCTTTGGGTCTGGATCAGGAAAAAAAATAGGATTTATTACATTGATTTGCTTCTTGTAAGCCAAATGAAAATTTTTAATAGCTGACTTAATTTGGAAATCTAGGCGCTCTTTAAGATTCGCAATTTCAAGTTTCAATTTCTTTACTTCTTCAATAGCTTGATTTAATGAAAGAGTTTCGTCTATGGGAACCCAGTTAGTACGACTCAATTCTGCTTTACGAGCAAGTTCTTTCCATTGACGCTCATTTTCTAAGTGTGATCTCTTAATTCGGTCCCTCTCCTTGGAAAGGGCTTCTATTTCTGCTTGACGGGCAGCCTCTTGCTCTCTGCGTAAATATTCAAGGCGAGCCATACGTTCCCGCTCTTGTCTCAGAATTTCAAGATCTGCCTTGGCAATGTCTCCCAGAGCTTTGAGCCGTTGCTCTTCCCGAAACAATCTTTGCCGTTCGCGTTCCATTTCCAAAGCAATTGTCTGGGCATTCAACTCTTCAAGTCTTTTCAATTCCGAACTTTTTAGACTTGCGAGTCTCTTTTCCAGATCTTTAACCTTTCGTCTTTCTTCTTCCAGCTTTTTTAACGTGCCTTTTTCTTTCATGATCTGTTCGATCTGCTGGTCCAGGATGACGGTAGCTACCCGGATTCTGGCTTTTACACGGACATGGATGACGCCGTTTTCCAATCTCACGGATGGAACGCCCACAATCCTGGTCTGGACCACACCAGAGGCCAGAGCCGTGATCTCATCTTTTGCCAACTGATAGTTTCGGACAACGGTCAATGAAGAAATATAGGTGCCTGCCTCCTCCACAGCAGCCTTTTCGCCTTCTGGAGGGCAAAAGCTTCCACCTGTTCCCGGCTCTGGTTCTTGCCGACAATTTCCTCTATCTCTTTTTCAAACTCCTTGATCTCTGCAAAGGTTGCGGAAACGGGCATAATGCAAATAATAAAAAATGCAAAAAACAACCTGAGCTTTTTAGATGCCGATCTCACTTTAACCTTCTTTTTGTCGTATGTACGATTTAAAAATATCATAAAAATCCTTTTCCAATTCCATCAAGACATCAACTTCAACAACTCCGTCACGCTCAGTTCTAACATCAATAATTTGTGCTCCTCTAATAAATCCCGACACCCTGGAAAAGTCTGATATTTCATTCACTTTCTCTAATAATTTTCTATAAGCATCAACTGTGGCCGCTCTCCTGGCCATTAATTTCTTTTGAGCTGAACTCATTGAAGAATTTTCGGGGTAAACGCCTTCACCGGTTGCCTTGAAAATTATTGACTCGGTTTTTAGTTGCTCCAAAACTGCAATGCCAGTAAGGGTTTGCGATGCGGCAAGAAGCAAAATGAGAAACAAAATAAAACTGGATGTTGTCGATTTTAACATCAGTCAGCTCCAAATCACGAACAGCTCGAAAACCTTGAATGAAAGGCCCCTCCAATAACGACAAAAAGTGCCAACTATTTCCGGGCTTAGATGGAGGATGCCATAATTTTGAACTTTTCTCTTAACATGATAAACAGCCTTGCGCCATCATGTTGAAAACAGATTTAGAATAGATGCTATAACCTAAATTGAGCTATTTTTGACTTGATCTGCACTGATCTCTTGCGCATCAAGGATTCGCGAAAATCCTCGACATATCCACGGGTATACCTGCGGTTTTCGCAAACCCTTATGCATCAAGATTTCAGCACATCTCTTCCCCAAAAATCGCTCAACTTAGGTATAAAACAAAACTATATATTTTTGTTTTATAATAAAGGCAAGTATCTGCCAAATAGATTTTCTCTCAGAGTAATATTGGGATCCAGATTAACACAGATGCAAACGGATTTAAAAAAAATCTGAAAATTTTAAGTCAGCAGGTTGGGTTGGCTTGAGTGTAACAAAACCCAACTGAAAGTACGCCATACATCCGCTTATAAGCTTCCAAATCTTCTCTGAAAGCGTGAATATCAGCTATGATCTCTTGTAAAGTCATCACTTTCCTTTAGTTATTATACCGGACTGGTGTCAATATGCAAGATAGCATTTTGGTTTGTTCATTTCCGAAAAAAGTTCAACTTGTCAGTGTACGCCTCCTACAGCGTCCCAGCTCCCCTATAAGCACTTTAATAAGGGGAAAATCATTAATAATTCACAATTGATTATTATACAAAATGAGTCACTGTCGATAACTACTTAATTTATCATCACAAATTGTCAATAATCAACGGCTAATTGTCAATTGTGAATTTTATTCCAACTACTTCTGGAGTTAAAAAGTTGACAATACAATTATATAGTGGTATTAATTTTTTGTGAGCTGGCGCATTATATTTTATCGAAGTGCCTCTGGGAAATGCCACATTGAAAAGTTTGTTGAGGATTTGCCGGTCGAAGATGCCGAAGAAGTTGTTGCCTCAATAGCGGCTTTGAGAGCATGGTTGAGTCTGGGAAAGTATTTAAAAGAGATAAGCCGATAAAATGGAAATGCAGCATATGCGGCTATACAGTCGAGGGGAGTGTACCACCACCTAAATGTCCGGGCTGCAAGAATCCCAGGGAATATTACGAGCCGGCAAACATGGATTTATAGAGAGGGCGGGATGGCTAACAGACCCACAGGGAATCGTAACATTTGTATGTACTATGGGACCTTTCATAAGAAATTGTTTACAGTTGTCCTATTATGACTTATCTTACAGTACAGTAAGAATTGACGGCTTCGTAGAAAGTCCATAAAAAATATTAACCAAGGAGTAATATTATGCGACCAATAGTCATTTTTCTGATAATTATTGGAATATGGTTTCTGTTGCAGGCTTATATCCTGCCTAAAATGGGAATTTCAACCTGACTGCGAAAATCTTGTCAGGTGACAAGCGACAAGGACAATAAGAAACAGCTTGAAACAAAAGAAAAAAATTAGTTAGGGGGCATTATTTTTCAAAAACTCAGCATAAATCATTACCGGATGTTTGACAACAATCGGGTCTCCTGATTTTGAAAGCATGTCGGCAATCTGAATCATACAGGCAGGGCACCCTGTGGCCACCACAGAACAACCTGTTGATTTAATATTATCGCGTTTACGCTTTCCAATTTTAGCTGAAAGGTCATAATACTGCAAATTAAAGCTTCCCCCCAATCCACAACACCAGTCAGATTCGGGCATTTCTCTAAGAAGGTAGTTTGAATTCGCTTTAATGAGTGCTCTTGGTTCGGTTGATACTCCCAAAGATTTTGATAGATGGCACGGATCATGATAGGTTATAATCTTCTTTTCATTTGTATGATAATTTTCATTTTTAAGCCCCACTTTTGATACTAAAAACTGATTAATATCAAGTGTCTTTTCAGCAAGTGCTTCAACTCTGGACCTGATCCCGGCAGACTGATTTTTTGTCATTGCAGGCCATATTTTTTTTATCATGAAAGTACAGGTGGCACATGCAGTAACCAGATAGTCAAACTCAACGATATCAAGCAGTTCCAGGTTGTGTTGCACCAGCCAGCCAAACGTAACTGTGTCTCCGGATGAAACAGCCGGAGCGCCGCAACATCCTTGTCTCTTTGGTATAAATATACCAACTTCGTGATAATTAAGCACGTCGATAACTGCTTCAGCAACCTGGGGGAAGACCTTATCGATCAGACAACCGACAAAAAAAGCCACCTTTAAGCGGGATTTGCCGGGATATGAATTTAGAGTCGGGACTATGCGGTGGAACGGCACAGGTGCAAGGGGTTTAAAATGCCTGTCCTGTATTAAAGGTGACACAAAGCGTGCACATGAAGTGCCCAGATTTTTGCTGGCCGGTTTTGTAAAAATTTTCTGGATTTTAGGCAAGAATTCCATCAACATGTCAAAAGTATAAGGATGGGCCAGCATAATCCTTAAAATTGCTTTCTTCGCCGGAGACAGACCAATGAATTGTGTAAGAATTGCACGAGCTTTAATAAAAATTTCCAGCACGTTTACTCCGCTTGGGCAGTTAGCCGCACACGACCCGCAAAGAAGACAGCGACCGAGACGTTCATAAACTCCCCTGGGATTTTTAAACATTTCTTCAGCAAGACCTTCGAGCATGGCCAGTTTTCCGCGCGCGACATCAGCTTCAATGCCGGTCTGATCAAAAAGAGGACATACAGCCTGACACATCCCGCATCGAGTGCAGGTCTTTAGCTGGTGTTCCAGTTCCCTCATAAGAAGGGCAAGCTCTTTCATGCTGGACATATAGATAAAATCCTGAATTTAAAAACTCATGCTGTTTGAAAAATCAAGTCGTTCCATACAGACTTTCAGATAATTTTGTTTCATCTTGCATTAACAAGATAAATATAATATTTTATCCTGATCCTGTCAAAAAATAGAAATAATATAAGGAAGATATTTGATGGAAATTAACAACAACGAGGCGGTACATCGCCTTAATTTTGAAGATAAAGAAATAATACTTTTAGGAACAGCCCATATATCCAGAGAAAGCGTGGAGCTGGTCAGCTCGGTTATCGAGGAGGAAAAACCGGACTGCGTCTGCGTCGAGCTTTGCCAATCCAGATACCAGGCTATCAGTCAAAAGGATAAATGGCAACAAATGGATATAATAAAGGTAATTAAGGATAAAAAAGCATTTCTCCTCCTTTCCAACCTTCTTCTTGCTTCATTTCAAAAACGGATTGCCAGGAAATTAAATTTAAAAGTCGGCGAGGAAATGTTAAAGGCCATTGAAAAAGGAAAAGCAATTGGAGCAAAAATACATCTTGCTGACAGAGAGATTCGTATTACCTTGTCAAGAACCTGGCGCATAATGGGTCTTTGGGACAAGCTAAAACTGCTGTTTCAGTTTATCTTGTCGCTGGGAGGAGTTGATGAAATCAGCGAAGAAGAAATTGAAAAAATGAAGCAGCAGGATGCCCTTCAGCTTATTCTTGCAGATATTGAAAAATCACTTCCCGTGCTGAGAAATATACTTATAGACGAAAGAGACCAATATCTTGCATATAAGATAAGGACGGCTCCCGGGAAAAAAATAGTAGCTGTTGTCGGCGCGGGACATGTGTCGGGCATAAAAAAGTACTGGAATGCCGACACAGATATAAATGGCCTTGAGGAAATTCCGCCCAAAAGTCTGGTCTCCGGTCTTTTTAAATGGGTTATTCCTTTTGGCATATCGTTACTTTTTATCTTCGGCTTTTTCTGGGGAGGATATGATACAGGAACTCACATGATAACGTGGTGGGTTATTGCAAACGGGGTTTTGGCCGGCCTTGGAGCCATAATAGCTCTGGCTCATCCTCTTACAGTGCTGGCTTCCATTCTGGCGGCGCCATTAACTTCTTTAAATCCAATGATTGCCGCGGGCTGGGTTTCCGGGCTTGTGGAAGCTGTTTCAAGAAAACCAAAAGTTAAGGACTTTGAACGCCTTCCGGAAGATATACTTTCCATAAAGGGTTTCTGGCGAAACAAAGTAACCCGTATTCTTTTAGTGGTAATATTTACA